>Ga0098059_1000127_pt1 | contig 65277 bp, 60 predicted proteins | sample 20_taG_FD_92580 | JGI IMG/M metagenome (GOLD analysis project Ga0098059, IMG submission 92580) | Marine viral communities from the Subarctic Pacific Ocean - 20_ETSP_OMZ_AT15318 metaG | ecosystem: Environmental > Aquatic > Marine > Oceanic | place: Subarctic Pacific Ocean | collected 2015-01-19
ATAAAACTAAGTTCAGGCTCATCAGAAGGTGTTTTCGAAATTAAATTTACGATGCCCGCAATGGCTCCACCACCATATAAGGTTGAGGATGCTCCTTTAATTAATTCAACTTGCTGTAAATCAAGCGGGGCAATCTGCATTAAACTTAGTCCACCCGAATATCCCGAGTATAAAGGTAATCCATCTCGTATTAATTGAGTGTATTTACCATCTAAGCCTTGAATACGAATACTTGAATTATAACTAGTGGCTGATGTCTGTTGAGTTCTTACACCCGTGCTTTCATTTAACAACATCCTGATATCACCAGGTTTCATATTTCCTTTTTCGGCCAGCTCCTCACCAGCAATAAACTCCACCCTAGTTGGACTATCTTCAATAGTTCTACTACTACGCGTAGATTGTACCAATACCACTTCTAACTCTTCGTGGGCATGCTCTAATTCAAAAGTGATAGGCATTTGTCCACCAGTAATTGGAAATGAGAATGAACGCACTATAGATTCATAACCAACATAGCTAATGCTTACTTGGTGGGTGCCAGAAGGAATGTTGTTTATTTTGACCAACCCATTTGCATCGGTAATATCCCCTTTTGATAAGCTTTGGAAATACACCGTAACTCCTACTAAGGGGTCTTGGTTATCATGGTCAATTACTTTAGCACTAAAAGTATGCTGAGCTTGTACGCTGAAAGAAATGGCAAGAGCAAATATGAAGGAGTACGGAAGGAGTCTATATCTCATGGTCTATGCTTAGTATGGATTTTAGAAGACCTAAGATTACACACAATTCAGAATAAAAGGTGCAAATGATTATTAAATAAGCAGTCGTAGTGCACTATTACTTTTCTAATTACCACGAGACAATCGACTAGTTTTGCGCTTTATTATGAACGCCCATGCAGTACCTACAACTATAAGCAGTGTAGGAATGGCTCCGGGTTCATCTTCTACCACAATCATAAATACCATTAGTAGGATTCCGAATGCAAGCATGAGCAAAGGAATAAGAAGTATGGTTGGTGACTTAGGTTTAGTTGTATCCATTATTTTTGGGCTTTGATAATGCCTTCTAGCACTTGAAGGTGAGCTTCAAAAGCTTGGCGGCCTTTTGGAGTAACGAAATATTTAGTATTGGGTTTTCTATCTACGAACGACTTCTCTACACCTATAAACTCAAGTTGTTCTAACTTCTTGAGATGCGTAGCTAAATTGCCGTCTGTGACATCCAAAAACTCTTTAAGCGAATTAAAATCTAGATAATCATTCACGGCTAATGCCGACATGATTCCCAGGCGCACTCTATTTTCGAAGGCTTTATGTAAGTTATCGAAGGATACTTGCACAATCGATCACCGCTCGTATTTAAAGTGCATGGTAGCACCATAAACGATATGCATAAGGCCAAATCCAATTGCCCACAACAGTACGCCCCACTGAACGAACCAACAAGCTAACAATCCAAGCACAATCTGTATGAGGCCAAGGTACTTTATATCATGATAGGTATAGGAACCGGCTGTGTATAAAGAGATGCCATAAAACAGCAGCGTAATAGGTGCGATAAGTCCAACCAAATCATTTTGAAGAAGAGAAAAGGAAAGTACAGCTCCGGCAAATAGTGGAATACTCACATTGGTGACCACTCGACGTGTTGTGGCATTCCATATTTTCTCATCCTTCTTTTGAGCCTTCCTCCAGGATAATAAAATGGCTGAAAGAACGGCAAGCACCAAGGTAGCTAGGGCCGTTAGCACTAAGCCCTGCTCATGTTCTGCATTAAGAGTATAAGCCATAGAAGTTGGATTAAACTCGAAAACATTAGCGCTTACCCAAGCGGCACCTAGAGCATAGCACCCAGCCAGAACACCAGATAAGCCGGATAAGGATAAAAATTTGGAAGAGCGCTCCATCATGGCGCGAATTTCAGCAAGATCTTGTAAGTGGTCGGATTGTGGGCTCATAGAAAAGTACTTTTAATTACAAAGTAACTCGTTCCACCTACATCTGCAAAAAAAAGGAATTTGGATCAAAACAGCTTTGGAGAGGCGATAAAAGTTGTTTTTTAATACTCAAAAATTCATAGACATAAAAAAAGCCCACCGCTTGGTGCGCTTTACTTTCAAGTAACTCCTACCAATATACGGCAGAGAAGGTGGGTTGACCAAATCTTTTTAATTATAGATGTCTAATGTATAAGTAATGTTTATTATTATCATTCTATTATTAACTCATGTTATAAAACACACCCCTACTGTTACCCCAAAGTACTGAAGTATTGATGTATTGAAAGAAAAATAATAGGCATCCGGAATACAGACATAGCCCTACACAGATACTGTCCAGCAAGACGATATGGTTGTTATCTTTATCTTTGTCATATCGACCGAAGGGAGATATCTAAAGATGGAAGTAGGTGTCCTAGATTTAATTAAATGAGATGAGTGAGTTGATACGACTCAATGGTTTGAAGTAAGATCTCTAAATTTAGCCTCGTTCCTACTGTCCACGTTGGGATCGCATTCTAGAAGCACCAGCCTCGCTGCTAGCGATGCAATTTCCATAATCCAACAAAGACATCATCTTAAACGGCGCGAAAGATTATAAGGGATAAGGGTTTGGGATTTTATTCACTCGAAGTGAAAACAAGAGTGTTACCTTTATCTTTGTCATATCGACCGAAGGGAGATATCTAAAGATTGAAGTAGGTGCCAAGTTATAATCAATTTTGATGAATGATAGATTTAATGAGCCCTATATTATGAAGTATCTTATGACAGGTTTTAAATTTTCCCATTTATCCGTTAGTACCTACTATTAAGAATGATAATAGAAATTGTTTTTTTACTTGGCGCGATTCATGGTTTGTTTTTGGCACTCATTTTAGCCCTAAAAAAGACCAATCAGCTTCCTAACAAGTTACTTGCATTACTTATGCTTGTTTTTTCCATCGATCTAGGAATGGCGGCATTTTACAACAGTCAGTTATTGTCTGTTCATCCCATGTTAATTGGTATAGATTTTCCAATTACTCTTCTTTATGGCCCGCTATTGTTCTTATATGTTAAACTGATGAGAGATGGCAGTGACACACTCACAGTTTTGGATTACTTACATTTTATACCCTTTGTAGTACTGCTAATTTACATGATTCCATTTTTTATAGAACCGGGGAATGAAAAATTAGCCTTCACAAAATCCTCTATGGTTCAAGCTAATTCATTCGGGTTTAATGTTCTGAATAATTTAAAAATTGTACATGGGTTAGCTTATGCGTTATGCCTTTATTTCATGCTTAATTCCTATCGTAAGAAGTTGAAAAACTCCTATTCCTCTATTGAGAAAATAAACCTAAACTGGCTACAGAATATTGTAATGGGAGCCATCGTGTTAGCATTAGTGGCTGGAAGTATACATTTTTTCTCTGCTTCAAATACTTTGCTAATGGGATCGGGGGAAGGACTTTTCGGTAACATCAATTTATTATTCGTAACGGCATTCATTTACAGTATTGGATACATGGGTTTATATCAATCGGAAGTGTTTAGTAATTCCGAAATAGTACCTCAAGTGAACAAGCGTACCCTTCTTCAAGATCAATATCAAAAATCAGGATTGAATAAAAATGAAGCCGAGCAATATGTGATTCGTATTAAAGCTGTAATGGAAGAGCAAAAAATCTATCAACAAAATGATTTAAAACTAAGTGATTTGGCAAAGGAATTATCCCTTACTCCCCATAACCTTACTCAAATTTTAAATCAGTACTTAGATAAAAGTTTTTATGATTTTATAAATCACTATCGAGTTGAGGAAGTGAAGAAGAAATTATTGGATTCAGAAATGAATAATAAAACCTTTTATGCCTTAGCTCTTGAAGCTGGTTTCAACTCGAAATCTTCTTTTAATTCTGTTTTCAAAAAGCACACTGGGATGACCCCTTCTGAATTTAAAAAACGAAATCTTTAAGCCACTTAAAAAGTGCTATAAAGAATGTCCAATCCCACCGGAAAAGACGATTTAGAGCCTTAACACTCCTTTTATTCCCACAGAATATTAACAACCACACAAATTATTCTGTAGGATGAAATTCTTATTTGTTAAACCAACCCTATTCCTTTTTTTAATATTACTCACGCTTCCAGCTACCACCAAAGCACAATCGGGCACTATTCGCGGAAATGTAACAGATGCTTTAACCGATGAGGGGCTTATAGGTGCCAACATAATTCTACTGCATACCCAACCACTTATTGGAACGGCAACCAATCAAGATGGGGACTTTGAAATGGAAGATGTTCCCTTAGGTAGATATGATATCAAAGTCACTTTTTTAGGTTATGATTCTATAGTACTTCATGAAGTACTTGTACAATCTGCTAAAGAAACCATTCTTGATATAAAAATGACCGAACAAGTATTTGAAGGTCAAGAGGTCATTGTAACACCTGAGATAAATAAGTCGAACCCCATAAACGAGATGGCCTATGCTAGCTCGAGATCTTTCACTGTTGAAGAAACCCGACGTTATGCTGGAGGAGTTGATGATCCTAGCCGTATGGTTTCTGCCTTCGCAGGAGTCTCTTCTGGTGGTGGCACACAGCAAAATGCGCTGATAGTAAGGGGCAATGCACCCAAAAATGTTCAATGGCGATTATTTGGTGTTGAAATACCCAATCCGAATCACTTTGCGGGTCTCTCCATAGCTGGAGGAGGAGGCCTCACATTATTTAGCAATCAGCTTTTAGCCGACTCAGATTTTTTAACGAGCGCCTTTCCAGCGCAATATGGGAATGCTTTAGCTGGGGTGTTTGATATCAATTTCAGATCTGGGAACATGAATCGCCGTGAACACACCGCACAGATTGGGATCAATGGCTTAGAATTTGCTTCAGAAGGACCCTTTAATTCATCAAGTAACTCAACCTATTTATTTAACTATCGCTACTCTACACTAGCATTATTAATGCCATTACTTCCAACTGAAGGGAGTCTTCAATATCAAGACATATCCTACAAAATTGATTTCAGATCAAAAAAATATGGAAGAATTAAGCTGTGGGGTATAGGAGGATGGGATGGGCAGTCACAAAATGCCACCTTTGATAAAAGCAAATGGGAGTATGAGTTTTGGCATAGAATCAAATACAAAATGAATATGGGTGTAGGTGCTACAGGACTTTCACACAATATTTTTATTGGTGAAAATAGTTCATTGGAAACCTCATTGGCTGCAACGATTAATTATACAAGCTGGCAGCAACAACGCCTCAATCAAGATGTAGTATTAGAGCCTAACTTAACTATAGATAATACAAGTGGAAGAATTTCTTTTCGTTCAGTACTCGATAAGCCATACTCAAAGCATCATTTAAATAGAACCGGAGTAAGTCTTCAATATCTATTATATGATTTGAAGCTTCAGAGCGCCCCAAATGATTCCCCTCCCTTAGCTACAATTATTGATGAACAAGGACATAGTGAGTTATTGCAATTCTTCACCCAATCCCGATTCTATATATCACCTAAGGTTACCGTACATACTGGAGTACATTCACAGTGGTTTGCACTTACTGAAGAAATGACCTTAGAGCCCAGAATGGGTGTTGAGTGGATTATGAATAATAATTCTAAGCTTAGTTTTGGGTATGGACTACATAGCCAAATAGAGGACTTACGTATTTACTTTATTAAAACTGATGATGAATACACAAATAAGCACCTAAAAATGACTAAAGCGCATCATTTTGTTCTTGGGTATGATTTGAAAGTAAAAGAAAATACCCGACTTAAAGTTGAGGTCTATAATCAAGAACAATACGATGTTCCGGTTATTGCAGATAGTTCATTTTCAATGATAAACTTTACTCAAGATTGGACCTTTAATGAGGCCTTAATAAACAAAGGTAAAGGACGGAATTATGGTTTGGAAACAACCTATGAACGATTCTTTAATAATGGGTACTATTATTTAATTACTGGTACCATCTATAACTCTCAGTATAAAGGAGGAGATAGTAAATGGTATAACACTCGCTTCGATCAGGGCTATGCATTTAATGTATTAGGCGGAAAGGAATATAGTTGGAATGATGGTAAACGTGTGCTAGGGTTAAATGGAAAAATAGCATATGTAGGGGGTGAACGTTTTAGTCCTATTAACTTTGATGCCTCGACAAACTTCGAAGAAGTCCGTTATTTTAACCAACGTGCTTTCGAAAAGAAATTTCCGAATCGCATCATTTTTGATGCTACCCTTACTTATCAAATCAACAAAGCTAAACACACCTCAGAGTGGGCGCTTCAAATAAAAAATCTCTTTATGGAAAAAGACTTGTCCCATGACTATAACTTTAAAACCAACCAAGTTGATGTAGTTAAAGAAGGCTTCATTTTACCTTTTATCAGCTATAGTTTTAAATTTTGATAATTACCTAACGAGGTCCAGACAATAGTTGTTAAGGAAGAAGTGTTTTTACTAGAACAACCAAAAATATGGGCAGCTGAATCATGCTTCACATAGTTCAGCTGCCCAGCAAGACAACACGTGCGTTATCTTTAACCTAGTTCCCAACGTCCACGTTGGGAACGCATTCTATAAGCACCGGCTTCGCTGCTAGCGATGCAATTTCTATCATCCAATAACGACGTCATCCTAAGCGGAGCGAAGGATCTTAGGGAATAGGGATTTGGGATTTTATTCACTCGAAGTGACAAATACTAGAACTAATAAAACAGTAAGAAGATTTAGAGGCATGACTTATATCAATAAAAAAAGGTCTTGAAGTAAAACTCCAAGACCTTTCAAAAACGGTAGCTTGTTTAAGCTAGTTAAGTAAATGACTAAAGGCTTACTTACTTAATGCATCTACGAAATCAAGCTTTTCCCAAGGAAACTCCTCGCGACCAAAATGCCCATATGCAGCCGTTGGTTTATAGATAGGTCGCTTGAGGTCAAAGCGTTCAATAATGCCTTTTGGTGTACAATCGAAGGTGTTACTTACTAGTTTAGCAAGCTCTACATCGCTCATTGATCCTGTACCATAGCTATTCACATTTATAGAAACAGGTTCTGCTACCCCAATTGCATAGGCCAATTGAACTAAACATTCCTCAGCGAGACCTGCAGCAACTAAGTTCTTAGCAATATGACGTGAAGCGTATGCTGCACTACGATCTACCTTTGAAGGATCTTTACCAGAGAAAGCTCCTCCACCATGAGCTCCGAACCCACCATAAGTATCCACAATGATTTTACGACCTGTTAATCCAGTGTCGCCATGTGGACCCCCAATCACGAACTTACCTGTTGGATTAACGTGGTAAATAGTATCCGCATCAATAAGTTGTGCTGGAATTACACTCTTAATTAAGTGATTCTTGATGTCTTCTTTAATCTGATCTTGAGATACGCCTTCATCATGTTGCGTTGATAGTACAATCGTATCAATACGCTTTGGTTGCCCATTATTGTCATACTCTATAGTAACCTGACTTTTGCTATCTGGACCTAAATAAGGCATTAAGTCGGTTTTCTTGCGAATTCGAGCAAGTTCACGAAGCAAATCATGTGAAAATTGAAGCGGCATCGGCATATAAGCTTCGGTCTGCTTGGTAGCATATCCAAACATCATACCTTGATCACCTGCGCCATCACGGTCAACACCCATTGCAATATCTTGGCTTTGCGTATGGATGGTAGAAAGCACCCCACAGCTTTCAGAATCGAAGCGGTAAGAAGATTTGGTATAGCCTATTTCTTTAATCACTTCCCGTACGATCTCTTGAACATCGATATAGGCATCTGTGGTTACTTCACCAGATACTACAGCTAATCCGGTAGTTACAAGGGTTTCAACCGCTACGCGAGATTGCGGGTCTTTTGCCAACATGGCATCAAGTAAGGCGTCTGAGATTTGGTCAGCTACTTTATCTGGGTGTCCTTCAGATACTGACTCGGAGGTAAATAAATTCTTCATAGTCTCTTTTTATAATCGGTATAAGGTGCTTTCGGTTACGAAAGCGCCAAAGTTAAGAAGAAAAGGGTAGAAAAATGGTTATTAATTTCTATCGCCCTAATAAATTTTTAAATCACGTTTTTGATGTGCATGCTCGCCGGCTAGGCTATGCATCAATCAAACAGAGAACCGGTGTTATCATCTTTATTAATGCCCAAGTATTGATATGCTTTTGCAGTAGCAACTCTACCTTTTGGGGTTCGTTGTAAAAAGCCTTCTTGAATTAGATAAGGCTCGTACACTTCTTCAATTGTGCCTTTATCTTCCCCTACAGCCACACCCAGGGTTCCAAGACCTACAGGGCCACCGCTATAATTCTCGATGATGGCACGTAACATGCGAATATCCATATCATCCAAGCCATTAGAATCTACATCTAAAGCGTTCAGGGCTTTGTCGGCTATAGCCTTATCAATTTTTGTAAGTCCTTCTACTTGGGCAAAATCACGCGTACGACGAAGAAGTTTATTTACAATACGTGGGGTTCCTCTACTACGTCGGGCAATTTCATGAGCACCTTCTTCGGTTATGCCAAAGTTCATAATATTAGCAGTTCGTAAAGCAATACGTTGTAACAGCTCCACTTCATAGTAATCGAGGCGCATATCGATACCAAATCGAGCTCTTAAAGGAGCTGTAAGCATTCCTTTTCGAGTAGTGGCACCAACAAGGGTAAAGTGATTTAAATCAATTTGAATACTTCGTGCATTGGGACCAGAATCAATTACGATATCCAATTTAAAATCTTCCATGGCCGAGTAAAGGTATTCCTCAATCACAGGATTTAAACGATGGATTTCGTCTATAAACAAGACATCGCCTTCTTCCAGATTCGTGAGCATTCCTGCTAGGTCACCTGGTTTTTCTAACACAGGCCCTGTTGTTGGCTTAATACTTACCCCCATCTCTTGGGCAATGATATGAGAGAGTGTGGTTTTTCCAAGACCTGGAGGTCCTGATAAAATCACATGATCGAGTGCGTCGCCACGTTGCTTAGCCGCACTTATAAAAACCTGAAGATTAGATATGGTCTTATGTTGACCGATGAATTCTTCCAAAGAGGAGGGCCGAACGGAATTCTCAAAGGCATCTTCTTTGTTGGAAGGATTTAAAAGTGGATTATGCACGATATTGCTGGAGTATAAGTTTACACTAACTTTACAGAATTATAGTTAGTTTAGCATCGAAATGCGTATTGAATTTTAAGCCGCTTATGAAGTATAAATCTTTCTCCCCTGATGAACTTGAATATGATCCCATCGCGGAACAAAAAAAGCGACGTGGGAAGAAAGTGGCTAACCTAAAAAAGAACGAAGTATTGAAAGAGAAGGGATTGCACAAGGACCTGAGTTCAAGTAGTCTAAAGATATTCGGTCCAGATTACTTTTTTAACTATGAAATGAGCTGGCTGAAATTCAATGAACGAGTGCTAGCCGAGGCGATGAACCCAAAGAATAAGTTGCTTGAGCGAGTTAAGTTCATCGGTATTGTGTGTTCGAATTTAGATGAGTTTTTTCAGAAGCGCGTTGGAGGTCTTAAACGCCAACAGCTTGCGGGTGTTAATACCTTATCTGTGGATGGGCAATCAGCTTCCGATCAGTTAAAAGTGATTCGTCATGAAGTGATGAACATGATTGAAACCTATAGAGGCTGCTTTTTTAATGAGTTACTGCCAGCGCTTGCCGAGAAAGGGATTAAAATCAAAGAATACGATGAGCTGAGTGATTATCAGAAAAAAGTAAGTGATCGCTATTTCACAAAGCAGATTTACCCGATTGTTACCCCTTTAGCTGTGGATGAATCCCATCCTTTCCCATTCATCTCTAACCAAAGTTTGTCGTTTGCGATTGAACTTCAGCACCCTAAAACAAAAGAAAAGCATTTCGCACGGTTGAAAATCCCAGCGAACCGTCCTCGATTAATTCAAGTTCACCGCCGTGGTAACAAAGTAGTATTAGTACCCATCGAAGACCTAATTCGTACTAAAATCGATGAGTTCTTCCCTGGAATGAAAGTGCTTTCGGCGCACATGTTCAGAGTAACTCGAAATGCTTCACTAGATAGAAATGAGGAAGAAGCGGACGATTTACTCGAAACCATAGAAGATGAATTGAGAGAGCGAAAGTTTGCTGAGATCGTTCGCTTAGAGCTAGATGCAAGTATGCCTAAGCACATCAAGAAGTACCTCATTAAGAATTTAAACATCAATTGGAATGATGTATATGAAATGAATGGGACTATCGGGTTGGTAGATGCACTTCAGATTACCAATTTAAGTGGATTCCCTCGCCTTAAAAGTAAACATTGGACCCCCGTACAACACCCTGTGTTAAGGCACGAGATTGATGAAGAACGTCCGAGCATATTTGAGGTGATTAAGCAAGGCGATTTCATGGTTCATCACCCTTATCATAGTTTTGAGCTAACCACTCAGCAGTTTGTAGAAGAAGCTGCTAAAGACCCTCAAGTGTTGGCCATTAAACAAACCTTGTATCGCACCTCTAAAGATTCCCCCCTTATGCACTCGTTAATGCATGCAGCTGAAGAAGGGAAACAGGTAGCTGTATTGGTTGAAATCAAAGCTCGTTTTGATGAAGAGAGAAATATCACTTGGGCTCAGAAACTGGAAAACTGTGGTGTACATGTGGCTTATGGTATTCCAGGACTAAAAATTCACACTAAACTCACCATGGTTGTGCGTGAAGAAGCTAGTGGACTCAAAACATATTGCCACATAGGAACGGGTAATTATCATCCTGATACTGCTCAGTTGTATGAAGATCTGGGTTTATTCACTTGCAACGAAACGATTGCTTCGGATGTAACAGACGTCTTTAATTTGCTTACAGGCTATGCTCCTGAGCAAACCTTCGAAAAGCTCATGGTAGCCCCTCGCCATTTACGAAAGCAGATCACCGGACTTATTGAATTTGAAACGGAAGAAGCCAAAAATGGCCGACCATCTCGAATTATAGCGAAGATGAATAGCTTGGAAGACCCCGTGATAATTCAAAAACTATATGAGGCATCACAAGCAGGAGTTCAAATTGATATAATTGTTCGAGGGGTTTGTAGGCTTATCCCGGGCAAAGAAGGTTTAAGTGAAAACATTCGTATTTTTTCAATCATCGGGCGCTTCCTAGAGCACTCTAGAATGTACTACTTCCACCATGGTGGGCAACATTTGTACTCTATTGGATCGGCGGATTTAATGCACCGAAATTTAGATGCTCGAGTTGAAGCGATTACCCCTATAGAGGCACCGGCCTTAAAACGATACCTACAGTTTGTTTTCAATGTATACCTGCGTGATAACGTACAGCGCTGGCAATTGAACACGGATGGGAGCTACACTAAACTCACAAAAAAGAAAGGCGAGAAAAAAGTGAGTACCCATAAAGTGCTGATGAACCATATGAAAGACAGCTTAAGTCCTATTCCTGCTGAATTGCGTTAGTTCTTGTCTAGCGGAAAATTAGGGCTTACTCTTTTTCTCCTAAAGAAGCTGGTGCTTGTTCATAATCCACATTACCGAGGTCGTAACTTAGTTTTTGGTAGAGTAATAATGCCGGCTTTCGGAATACACCATCTCTTTTATAAGCTTCGGAAACAGCCTCAAGTGCTTTTTCTAGTTGGCCGGTATTCACATATGTGTTGGCAAGGTACCAATAAGCTTTTTCGGAAATCATGCGATTGTCAGAAGCTCTTTCAGCTGCTTCAATGAAATCTTCAACGGCACTTTCGAATACCCCATCATTAAAATGGATAATGCCGCGATTCAGATATGCTTTTGAAGCATAAGGCTCTTCATCGTAGCTAGCAATAACTTGGTTAAAAAGGGAAAGAGCTTGTTCTTTGTTGTCGTTCACTAAAGCGGCAAAACCTAAATTCATCAACGAGTCGGCTTCAAGCACTACCATTTCCTTTTTAGAACGGATTCCATCTGTGGTTTCAACTTGATCTAAAGGAATACCAGTAATGATAAACTCGCTAAGTTGAGTAGGGGTGTCGACTCTAAACACTTGAACAACGGCAACTAAAAGAATTGCCACTGCAGCGGCGGCGTGCCAGCCCCAATTGTTTAAAAAAAGAAGCTTTGCGCCTTTAGAATGTGAGGGCGCCATTCCCTCTTGAATAATTTTTTTAACACCAACTTCAATTTCTAGACGATCTAACAAAGTAGGATCTTTGGCAAACTCTACCCATAAAGCTTCTATTTCTTCTTCACTTAGCTGACCTTGAATGTAGCGTTGTATACTACCGTAAATATCTTTCTTGTTGCTTGTACTCATTTCACTCCTCGCTTAATTCAGTATGTATGCTTTACATACATACTGTTGACCTGCTTTGTAAGACCGCTGATAATCATATTCCTTACACTATTGTTGTAATTTTTTTTGAACACAGTCTTTTAGTACTTGAAGTATCCGGTGCTTCTTGGTCCAGGCATTGTTAACACTAATCTTAAAGTGCGCCGCTACCACTGAAGCATCGTTATCTGGATGTTCGAACCAATAACTGATGTACTTCAATTGTTTGGGCTTTAGAAGCTCCATGCATTTTTTTAGTATCGATTGGCGTTCTTTATCTAAAATATTCTCCAATTGATCAGCGGGAGCAATGTGAGTATCTGGAACTTCTTCAAAATGCGATTCACGGTGTTTAGCCACTAATTTCAGATAATCATTTTTAGCGGTTGTGAATAAATAATAGATAATGGAGTCAGGATTGTTGAGCTTGTTTGCGCGAATTTTATCTATCACTAACATTAAAGTATTTTGCGCACAGTCTTGGGCATCAGCCGGATTGGCATCTAAGCGAACCAACAAAAACTTAATGAGTACACGTGTAAGAACCTCAGAGAACTCATTGAGTTGCTTGCGATCATTTTCGAGTACGGCTGTTACAAACTTTGGATAATCCATCTAAATGATAATAATGAACCTATAAAATAAGGTAGATTAGGTAAAAGAAAATGCAGAATTTTATTAGAATACCACTTAAGTTTTAATAGTGTATCGCGTTCAATTAAATAACTTCGAAGGTCCGCTCGATCTACTGCTTTTCTTTATCAAGAGAGATGAGCTCGACATCTATGATATCCCCATATCTTACATTACGGGGCAATACTTAGAGTATATACATGTGATGGAGGAATTCGACTTAGATGTAGCCAGCGAATTTATTCTAATGGCCAGCATGTTAATGTCGATTAAAGCCAAGATGATGCTCCCTCGAGAAGAGGATGATAGCGAAGAGTTGGACGAATCCGATCCGCGATACGAGTTGGTACAACGCCTGCTAGAATATAAAAGGTACAAAGAGATGGCCATCAAAATGGCCGATATCGATGAAGAAGCCCGAAAACGCTATATGCGTGGCTACCCAGAAGCCGACAATGTGGAACAACAAGCTTCAGGAGAGGCACTTAAAGATGTGACTTTATTTGATCTTATTTCGGCTTTTCGAAAAGTACTTACAGATATAGAACGAAAACGCATTGTTCATAAAGTAGATAAGGTTGAGACTTCAATAGAAGAACAATCTGAATTTGTAATACATACTCTTAGTAAAAGGGGACGGCAATCTTTTACAGAACTTTGCGTAGAAATCACAAATCGAGTAGTGATTGTGGTTACCTTCCTTGCAGTATTAGAAATGATCAAGGAGCAACAAATCGATCTCTTTCTCGAAGAAGACCCCACTGAATTTTATGTGGACTTGAAACCGGTCGACGAAATTATAAGTGCTTAAATAAAAACAACGACTAAACATGAAGAAAACAACACTATTATTAATTACTGGGTTGCTTATTGGATGTAGTGGAGCTAAACAAAGCTCAAACATCCCATCGGCAAGTATTTACGACTTCCAGGAAACCATAACCATGGAAGGCCTTAAAGCAGATTTAACCATCATCGCGAGCGACGAATTCGAAGGTAGAGCCACTGGAACCGAGGGTATTCAGAAAGCTACCGATTACATAACTCAACGTTACACAGAATTAGGGCTTACGCCGGTTGGCGACAATGGTACCTACATTCAATCATACGACTTAGCTGGGCCCGTAGTAAACGGATATGAGTATGTGCTAAGCAATACCGAAGATGGGGTAATAAGTGCATCAAACTTAAATAAACAAGAAACAGGTGATTTCGCGACTATTTTCGGTGGAACTGATAATGTAGAAGGTGAAATCGTATTCGCTGGCCTTGGTATGTTAGACGAAGAAAAAGGCATCAACCACTACCCAACCGATATCGAAGGGAGATGGTTACTCGTAATTTTTGATGCGAAATCATTAAACCAACGTGCCCTGCAAAGTGTGATGGCAGCTGGTGGCGCTTCTGGGGTTATCCTAGTTATGGATTACGCAAACCCTGCTACTTTTGACGAAGCTCTGGCTTCCGTTCAAGAAAACTTAGGCAGAAGCGGACGTTTATCGTTAGCCTACCTTCAAAACAACGATCGTAAAGTAGCTGCTTGGAACCGTGTGAAGCCAGAATTAGGGGCTCAAATTTTAGGCTTAGAAAGTAACGAAAAAGTTGCTGAGTTAGCCGAAACACTAAAAGCAGATCCAACAAACTTTGAACCTAAGCCATTAGGTTTTTCACTTGAACACACTGCTGATGTAGATCAAAATATTGTTGAAGCATCAAACATCGCAGCCTTCATTGAAGGTTCAGACCCAATGCTAAAAGACGAAGTGGTAGTACTTAGTGCACACCACGATCACGTAGGAATTGGACGTCCAGATTCAACAGGTGACAATCTATACAACGGTGCTGATGATGATGGTAGTGGAACGGTAGGGCTTCTAAATGCGGCACAAGCAATGATTGCTGCTAAGAAAGCTGGTGCAGGTCCAAAAAGAAGCGTGTTATTCCTTCACGTTTCAGGTGAAGAAATGGGACTTCTTGGGTCTAGATACTACTCAGACCATCCAATTTTCCCAATCGAAAATACTATTGCTAACATCAACGTGGATATGATTGGCCGTGTTGATAAAGAGCATGAAGACAACAAAGACTATATCTACGTAATTGGCGGTGAAATCATCTCTTCAGGCATCGATAGCTTGATGAATGAAGCAAATATGGAAAGCGTGAACTTAGATTTAAGTAAGCGTTATAACGATTTAGAAGATCCGAATCAGTTTTACAGAAGAAGTGATCACTGGAACTTTGGTCGTTTAGGAGTGCCATTCGTGTTCTTCTTTAATGGAACCCATGATGACTACCACCGTCCATCGGATGAGATTTCTAAAATTGAATGGGAAGCTCTTACCAAGCGTACTAAGTTAGTTTATATGACGACTGCTAAATTGGCGAACTCAGCAGTTCGTCCTGAAGTTGATAATCAGGAATTCATCAACAAAACTAAGTCACAATCGCGCAACTAATATTTATTAAATATTGATTCGTTAGAGGCCTGTTCATTAATTTGAGCAGGCCTTTTTTATTTGCCGTAAAGAACAAACGGCGCCCAATGTATTGGATGATTGTAGTACGGATGATCAATCAAGGAGAGTTTAGCATCCCGAAGTGCTTTTTCTTTATAGCCGAATAATGGGGCTTCATAAACATCGAAAAACAGCTTTAACTTATTCCAAACCCCCATTTCTTCTTCTTTATGTTCCTTCAACTTTTTATAGAAACGGCTCATCAAGGTAGAAGTACTTTTATCAAATATATTCCACAAACTTACCAGCACTGATGAGGTACCCGCTTGGAAAAAAGACCGCTGCATGCCCAGCACCCCTTCCCCCGACACCATCTTACCCATACCCGTATTGCAGGCGCTCAGCACTACTAAATCAGCGTTTAAACGCAGGTTAGAAATCTCCATGCTATTGAGATATCCATCTTCCCCAAACAACACCTCAAAGTCATCTTTCTTTGAAATAAGTAAGCCACTTTGAAGAGGATTGCTCTCGTTGATATTCCCATGCGTGGCAAAATGTATATACTGATACTGCTCTAAGTTGAGTGCTTTAATGCCAGATTCAGTAACCTGTTCATTTTTTAAAATGGTTTTATTCTCGAATAGAACAGAAATTGAATCTACTTCCATTAAAGAAGCTGGCAAGGATGAAAAATTACTTTGTGATGAAGAAGCATTGTTGGTTGAACCAATGGTAAATCCTGAACTTGCAACCGCTAAAATCTGCTTTTCCGTATCACGATGCGGATTTTGAATATGTGGGTATATCGACAATGAAGGCAGATACTTTACATTCACTTCTTCAATCAAATATTTCCCATTCTGCAAAAGAGCCTCAAGCGGTAACACCGAAATAGACATAGATGGTACTATAGTGAGGTTGGTAATGGCAGTATATTTACTGCGGAAATCAGACAGCAAAACCTGCACCAATGGTTTTGAGAGTTCTTCTAATACTTCACGTGGTTTTTGAGACTCTATGCCAGCACGAAAGTCCGATATTTTAAGATGCAGAAATTCAGCCGCTGAATTGGCTGAATCGATGGTTGTTATATGAGATTCAATCCCTTCTTTTGTAATCCAAAAGGCAATGATTTTGTCTTCAAACAAAGCATATTCGATAAAGGATGTAGATTTGTCGAGCATTGCCGTGATTTCTTCAACACTGAGCACTTCGGGCAATTCGTATTTTTTTAACGAAGGATGAGCCAGGCGCACCTCATTGGTAAAGGAGTCGTAATCGAGCTGAGCATATCGAATGTCTTCTAATATTACCTCCCTTTCATTTTCGTCACTTGCTTCATCCAATCTTCGATAAAGTTGGTCTATTACCTTTTCCCTTTGTCTAATCTGTAAAAGAGTGGGCTCGTCTATAACTTCAGAAGGGTTTCTTTTGGCTGAAAGTTGCTCCAATAGCACTCTCGACTTCCCCATTTCCACAACCTCAAATGCTTTTTCAGCATCATTTTTATCGGTTAAATACCAATAGGCCACTTCGTTATAAAAGCTTGAGTAATCGCTAAAAACTAGGGTTTGGAGATTTTCACCATAGATGTTTTTGCTAACTCGTTCAATTTCGTTGAAGGCTAAATCGCTATAATGGTATGCGCTATCAGGTTCTATTTCATAATAAGCTCGCGACAAATCCATGAGGTAACTTGCTATGCGATACCCTTTAAAGTTGGAAACAGATTGATATGCTTTTTTGGCAAAACTAAGGGCTAAATCATGTTCATTTAAAGAACGGTAAACTTTTGAAAGGGCCTGAAAGGATTTAGCGCGCAATAATTTAGATTCTGTATTTAATGCAATCTCAATTGCTTTATTGGCTAATGAAATGGCTTTATCAGAGTTGCCAGCCTGCAATTCCATATCAGTCATACTGATGTACGTTTCTGCAGCTAGCAGCTCCTCTTCAAATTTTAAGAAGAGATCAATTGCTTGATTAAACAAGCTTCGGGATACATCAAAAGCCCCTAACTTTTGATAAATAGTAGCCATATCTGAAGCCGTTTCAGCATCCTTCATGAATGAATTCTCAACACGCTCTTTCTGGCTTTGACTTAAAAACTCGAGTGCCGTTTCGTACTCACCCATCTGCAAATACACTTGGCCAATTTTCATCTTCGCTATTACTATATCTAGAGGAGCTAAGTCATTAAAAGCTATTTTCAAGTACTTATTGAAGTACAAGAGTGCTTTATCGTATTCCCCTTTATTCTGATAGAAACCACCTAATTTCCGATAGTCAAGCGCAATCAAATCAGGGTTATTCATCTCAAGCTTTATTTCTAAAGACTCTTTTAAGATTGTTTCAGCCCTGTCAGTGAATCCAAGTAAGCTATACATGTTAAATAGATTCACTTTGGCATTTGCCAGCATGAATGGATCGTCTTTTTCTTTAAAGAAATCATGGGCAATGGTGGCATAATTGATAGCCTCGCTATAACTGCCAAGAAACTGAGTTAAGGTTGCGAGGGAATTCGAAATCTGAGCAACGCGATATCCATCTTCTGATTTTACTGCAAGGCTGTGAGCTTCTTTGTAGATAGGAAGTGCTCTTTTTGCATAGCCTAACCACCACGTAGCCCACCCCAAATGACTTTTTACATAAGCCTGGAGTTCATAAGAAATTTCATCCGTTAGGGCATCGTCGGCATTTTGAATCCATTTAGCTCCTTCACGAATCTGACCTAAATCAAGAAGGGATGCTCCATACCCAACAGCCGCGATGATCCATTCTTTGCTATTTGGGTCATCTGCATGTTCGTCTAATGATTTTTTATATATGATGGCAGACGCTTCGTAGTCCCCACTTCGATACACTTTATTTCCTTCAACTAATAGGGAATCGTTTTCAATATTTGCGTATTGCCCAAGCGTTGGAAAAGAGATTAGAACACAAAAAAATAATGTGAAAAGGGATCGCAGGGTCATGTGAGGGATCTAAGATTTACCAATTGTTACTAGTATGTCACAAATATATTTTGTTGTTTCGGTAGTACCAAATAAAACAATATCAAGTGGGTAACAAAATGGCTAATAACATGGACACATTATACACAAATAGGTTTAAAATCCCTGATGGAGATGACCCGCCTGGCGGCAAACCAGGTTCAGGAAGTGGAAGCGGTTCTGGTGATGGTGGAACCGGAGGCGACACTCTTACTTAAAATGAAAAAGCCCAGTATCACTACTGGGCTTTTTTTATTCACCAAATAAGGCGTTTACAAAACTTTCTCGTTCAAATATCTGAAGATCTTCCATACGTTCGCCTAAGCCAATGTATTTTACAGGAACATTCAGCTCATTGGAAATCCCTATCACAATTCCGCCTTTGGCAGTACCATCGAGCTTGGTAAGAGCTAGGCCAGTAATGTCTACCGCTTCGGTAAAAGCTTTAGCCTGTTGCATTGCATTTTGGCCAGTACTCGCATCCAGTACTAATATCACTTCATGTGGCGCGCCATCAACAACCTTACCCATTACTCGCTTAATCTTGGTAAGCTCTTCCATTAAAGCTTTTTTATTATGAAGTCGCCCTGCCGTATCAATAAGAGCAATATCTGAACCTCGTGCTTTAGCCGACGACACGGTATCAAAAGCTACAGAAGCGGGATCGGCATTCTGCCCTTGCTGAACGATAGGAACATCAGCACGTTCACTCCAAATGATAAGCTGATCAACCGCCGCTGCCCTGAAGGTATCAGCAGCACCTAACAGTACTTTTTTACCGGCCTGCTTGTATAAATTGGCAAGTTTACCAATTGTAGTTGTTTTACCAACCCCATTCACACCTACTACAAGTACCACATGTGGTTTGGTTTGAAAGTCAGCATCAAATTCAGCTGGTTTATCGGCATCATTATCTTTTAGTAACGCTACAATCTCTTCACGTAGCATTGTTTGAAGCTCTGCCTGAGTTACAAACTTGTCTTTTGCTACACGCTTTTCAATCCGTTGTATAATTTCTAAAGTGGTTGTAACCCCAACATCCGAAGTAATGAGAATCTCTTCGAGTTCATCTAAAGTTTGGTCATCTACACGGTCTTTGCCTACAAAAGCTTTACCGAGTTTATTGAGTATGCCCTCTCTACTTTTTTCTACCCCTTTCTCTAGGGTTTCCTTTTTCTTGAGTCCAATCTTTTCTAAAAAGCCCATACCGTTAATTAAATTTTGCTCCGCGCATGATTTTGCGATAGCGATTAAAATAGTCAAAAAATGAGATTGCCATCACCACTGTACACATATACAATAAAATATTATGTGCAGCTACTGCATCTCTAAAAAAGAATACAGATAGCCAATATAGTGCCAACACGTTTACGGCTATTTTTCCTGACATAGTTGACATCGCTACCTTCCCATATCGTACTTTAATGAAGGTAGAACCCATCATAATAAGTGAGTCGCGAATTACATTCACAACAAGAAACCAAAGGGGCACCCAGCCTAACCAAACGGTATAAATAAACAACGCCACAGCACAAAGCTTGTCAGATATAGGATCAATCATTTTACCTACTTCCGACACCGTGTTGGTTTTACGTGCTACGAGGCCATCTAAATAATCCGACACCCCTGCATAAATAATTAATACCAAGATGGTGGCATTATACTGTAAATCATTATGGTAATGCAGATACAAAATTGGAAATGCAATAAGGAAGCGAGTAAAAGATATAAAGTTAGACAAGGTAAAAACCTTCCCTGTCACCTTTATAATTTTCCCATCTATGTTTTCTTGCTGAACCAATTTATCTTATTACTAGATTAAAGCTTAAAGTTACACTCATTGTTAACATAATACCACCATGATTGATACTTCTCTTTTATTAGAAGAAAAAATAACCTCTAAGGCTGTTTATAAAGGCAAATTACTACACGTTTATCAAGATAAAGTGAGTTTACCAAATGGCGATAGTTCACTTAGAGAATGGATTAAGCACCCCGGTGCTTGTGCAATAGTTCCAATATACGAAAACGGGGATATTCTCATGTTACATCAGTTTAGATATGCTGCTCAACAAGTTTTTATGGAAGTTCCCGCTGGAAAAATTGATGCTGGAGAGTCGATTCTGGAAACGGCTACGCGCGAACTTAAAGAAGAAACAGGCTTAGAAGCAGAAAAGCTGGAGTACATTGGGCATTTCTACCCTGCAATTGGATATGCTAACGAAGTAATTCATATCTATGCGGCCACAGGGCTCCATCAGTCTGAAAGTGACCGAGATGAAGATGAGTTTTTAGAACTATTTAGGATTCCATTTAAAGAGGCGATAGATAAAGTGTATACCGGTGAAATTAACGACGCTAAAACGATGGCTTGCCTGCTAAGAACATGGAAGTGGTGGAATACTTAAAAATTTGTAGTACTATCAGCCATTAAATAGGTGGCGGGATATGAAAAAGATTTTTGGTTCGAGTTGGTTTTTCGGGGTACTATTTTTAACCATCTCAATGTGTACAACAGAGCAGCTTTATGCTCAATCGGAATTAATAGGCACCATTTATAGCGGAGAGGATAATTCACCACTTGCTGGTGTGAATGTAGTACTGCTGAATGCCGACAGCACTTATCTCAAAGCTACCTCAACAGATGGAAATGGAGACTATCGTTTTACAAACATCGATGAAGGAGCCTTTATCATCACCGCTAGCTTTGTGGGTTTTAAGCGGTATCAAAAGGAGATTTATACCATTGGTAGCCGTTTTGAATACGATATCACTATGATCCCTGACTTATTGGTGATAAATGAACTAGAAGTGATGGCTAACTTTATGCAAGACAGCTCATCTGTTCAGCCCTCGGTGTTAAGCATCAGTTCTCTTCAGATTGAAGGTCTTGCAGGTGGACAAGGCAATGTGTTTAATCTACTAAAAGCAGTACCCGGCGTTACTTCAGCGGGAGATTTTTCCAGCCAATTAGTGGTTCGAGGTGGAGAGCCCAATCAAAACTTATTTTTTATTGATGAAATAGAGATTTACAGTCCCTATCAAGCTAGTGGAGTGGGAAGTATTTTTAACAAGAGCTTGATTAGAAATATGGATTTCTTCTCCGGGGCATTTCCAGCTAAGTACGGCGATCGACTTTCTTCTGTGGTGGTGGTTCATACAACCACAGGCCGCCCAACCAAACCTCTTGAAGGCAGTATTGATGTAAACGCATCCATTGCTTCCGCTACATTAAAAGGAGCAACTTCGGGTATAGAAGGTGATTGGATTATAAGCGGGCGCCGAACCTATTACGATACTTTTGCGAGTACATTCTCGAATGCGGTAACCACAAAAAATGAAGTCGCCTTTCCCGATTTTTATGATGTGGGTGGGCTGTTAGAACTACGCCCCAAAAAAGGACACCGCATTAATTTTTCAGGCCTTTATAGTCATGAAGTTGTAGACTGGGTGTTTAGAGAAGATCAGTTTGGTGAACTCGCTAACGATCGTTCCGACATATTAGGCGACCAAGAAGGAGTAAACCGCGCGTTAGGTGTCTCCTATTCCATTCAAACAACCGCAGCTCTTCGGTATAAAGCCTATGCCAACTGGTATAAAAACTCAGGTTTTAACGATCTAGACGGGCAATTCAAGCCTGGGTTAAGTAAAAAAGTAGGCGGTGGACCAGGGGATGATCCTCCCGTAGACCCTAATGACGAAATTTTGATTAACTATGATCAGGATACGCATTTTCAAAAGTACAGCATCGGAAACCGATTGAATATCAATTCGGGAAGACATGCCATTGAAGTAGGTGGAGGTGTTGATTGGATGACCAATCAAATTGATGCAGACCTCGGCTTAAATGAGTACGGTACAACCATCTTTGAATCGTTCGAATCCAGTTCAAAACTACTTGAAGCCGTAGCAGATACTATAAATTCAACTCAAGATTCATATAGATACCATGCTTATGTGCAGGATAAAATTGAAGCGCTAAATGAACGGTTGTTTTTTCAGCCAGGCCTGAGGTATACCTATTATGGTATTAACGAGGAACAATTTCTGTTGCCACGTTTTGGCTTCTCTTGGATTCCAGCTAACGGGCTTACAGTACGTGGTGGGTATGGCCAATATGTGCAAAGCCCTGGTTTTGAAAAACTCATCGATCCAGATGATATATTCAGCGTATCCAAATTCAATGATTTAAAACAACTTAAAGCAGAAAAGTCTACCCAGTATGTGTTGGGGGTTTCGAAGCAATTTTTTGAAAATTGGCTCATCGAAGTTGAAGGTTACTATAAAACATTTGATGACTTGATAACAGGTAGGTATGGCCCTGTAAATAGGCTGGTTGAAGATTATCAGCCCGGAGATCACTCCTCCATTACTCCTTTAGATCCGGATAACTATCAGCTCTTTTTAGAAGAAGTAAATGAAATCACCGACGACCCTGTAAACAATGGAGAAGGAACTTCCTTTGGTGTGGAAGTAATGCTTCAAAAATATGCGCAATCGAGTACAGATTGGTATGGGTGGCTTTCCTACGCCTTTGCACATTCTGAACGCTCTGAAGAGATACTTGGAAATCGTATAACCTACCCTTTCGATTACGACCGCCCTCATACCTTCAACTTCATTCTGAATCAAAACATCAATCGTAATTGGCGTTTTGGCATCGCTTGGCGAATGGCTTCCGGTTTACCTTATACAGAGCCCATCAACTTGAAACCCATGACCTACCTCTATCAAACCAGAGGGTATTTCATTGTAGATTCAAATGGCTTAATAAGAATGAATCCAGATTTTGGTGGGCCAGAGAACATCAACCAAAGTAGAACGCCTTCTTATAGTCGATTAGATGTTCGCGTTGGGTATAACAATACCACTCCAACATTCGACTATAGCGTATATCTAGAGATCATCAATTTCTTAAATCAGAAAAATGTACAGAGCTACAACTATGTGCTTTATATTGATGACCCGAATCACCCAGATGTAGCGCCATGGTTACGGGCACCATCTGGGGTAATTATGCGAAAAGAGCCGGTGTTCATGTATCCGTTTTTGCCGAGCATTGGCTTTAGCATCGACTTCTAAAAGCAGGAAGTTAGAGCACGCCTTCTTCTTTGGCTAATTCATACAACGAGCGGTGTAGCTTATTTGGGTCTAGTTCTTTGCGGCGAACCAGTTCATCAATCTCAACCTTACTAAGCATGATAAGGCAACCCAAGTTACTTAGGGTAGCATCAAAACTACGTGGGTCGGCAAGTTTAAGCCGCTCTAAGTCGATGCCATCAGGGCTAACGTTGCGGTCCACAAGGATGTAAAAGGTGTCTTCGGGTGCATCCCCAAATGAAAATTCTTCTAAGCCAGTTTTATCGAACGGGATCATAAGTGTCTAAAAAGTCTCGTGCTTTGATGATTTTAGTGATTTGGTCGTTTTCTCGGTCTATAACTTGCACTTGAAATAGACTGATAATGGCCTGCTCGTTTAGAATCTGCACCACTTCTTCAATGGTGTCGCAATGTTCTGTCTCACTCACAAGGTCATTTATACCTTGCACAATATACCGATATTGTTTTTTGGATGTATGCGGCTTGGGTGAACTTTCTTCGGGTTCTTCAAAATAATCACGGATGGCGCTCTCAGTAACAAACCAACTCACCCCCAACTTTCTCCCCTTCAAGCGCCCCTCTCTTAAGTACGCACGGATCGTCATTTTTGAAATACCCAACATCTCATGCAGATCATCTACAGAATAAAGGGTTAATTCTCCAATCTTTTTAGGCATATCGAACTTCTATAAATTTATCTTATTTAGTATTAGGCGCTAAATATATGCAATTAGGATAACTTTACTTAACATTAGTTATACAATATAAAATAGATTTGGTCGGGGCTACTTCTCCGCCGTATATTGGTGACAGTTGATTCAAAAACAACCCAGCCAAACGGCAGGGTTTTTTTATGCCCATCAGTTTTCTATCTGAAAAACCCATCTCTTTCAACTATTTTGCGGCATGAAAAAGATATTCATCACCATTCTCCCATTTCTTTTCCTACTATCATGTTCATCATCGAAAATATACGTCGATGAAGATGGCCAAAATTGGCAAGCTAGTTCCTCATCATTGAGTACAAAGCCCATATATGAACTCTATCTTATTGGAGACGCAGGTTCCCCTCGGTTAGATATACAAGAACCGTCACTTCGGTTTTTGGAAAGTGAGCTTGCAGAAAGTAATGAGCGTAGTGCCATCGTCTATCTTGGAGATAATATCTATTTGAATGGCTTGCCTGATTCAACTGACGCCCAACGCGATTTCTATGAAGCTCGAATCATAGAACAAATGAAAATTCTTAAAGACTTTAAAGGGCGGGTCTTTTTTATCCCTGGAAATCATGACTGGGATGATGGTGAAAAAGAAGGTCTAACTCGCATTAAACGTCAAGAAGATTTTATTGAAGCCTATCTTGATAGGGGAAATGTTTTCCTTCCTGATGATGGCTTCCCAGGCCCAATAGATGTTGAGCTTATGGATGATGATGAACACCCTGCTTTGCAAGACGATATCCGGTTAATCATTTTAGATACCCAATGGTGGCTACATCGCCATGAAAAATCTTATGGCGATACTGGCGAATATGATCTTGTTGATGGGGGTGACTTCCTAAATGAACTTGAAGACATTCTCAAAAAGAGACAAGGGGATTTCTTAGTGATGGCAGCGCATCACCCAATTAAAACTGCTGGGCCTCATGGAGGATATCTACCTTTATCTACACACTTTAAACCGCCCATTTTTGGCAGTTTGTATGCCATGTATCGAAGGGTTTTTGGGTTAAAGCAAGATGTAACTCATCACCGCTACAAACAAATGGCGGACGCACTTCAAGAAGCCTTTTCAGAGAATGAAGAGTTTATATATGCATCTGGGCATTCCCATAGTTTGCAATATTTTCGGGTTGAAGGGAAAAGGTTCAATCAACATTATTTAGTATCGGGTTCGGGCACCAAGAAAAGCTATGTAGCTAAAGGAAGAGGTACTGAATTTTCATATGCGGGAGAAGGGCACATCAAGGTGCTGTTTATGGAAGATGGTTCAGTGTGGATGGAAGCATGGGCACCCATTGGTAATGGTGAAACAGGTCAGCTACTCTACAAAACCCAGATGAAGCCTCCTTATGATAATCCTGTAGAGGAAGCCGTTGAGGAGCTTCCTGATTACGATTATACCGACAGTACGAAAGTACTGGCCGCCAACCCGAAGTACGGTGGTAAAGGGCCTCTTTTTAATGCTCTAGTTGGTGCACATAACAGGGATATGTGGACCGTGGAATCAGAATTTCCAGTATTTGATGTAACTGAAATTCGTGGTGGGCTTATACCCGTTCGAATGGGAGGTAAGGGGCAGTCGAATACTTTGCATTTGGAAGACAAAGAAGGCAATGAGTTTGTATTGCGCTCGGTAGATAAACAAGCTGGTAAAATCTGGGAAGAAGAGCTAAAGAAGACCATTGCTTTAGATATCGCTCAAGATCAGTTTTCAATATTGAATCCTTACAGCGCATTGGTAATACCTATATTAGCCGATGCTGCTGGGGTATACCATACGAATCCAAAAATTTACTATGTACCGCATGATCCTCAACTAGGTAGATATGCTGATGAAATTGGTGGTCAACTGGCACTCTTTGAAGAGAAACCTGATAACAACATGAATACTGTTGCGAGTGTGGGTTACTCAGAAGAAGTGGTTGCACATCGTGATATGATTCGTGAAGTAGATGGAGACATCGATCATCGGGTAGATCAAGAGATGTTTTTAAGAGCTCGACTACTGGATATGCTGATTGCAGATTGGGATCGCCATAGTGATCAATGGCGCTGGGCAACTTTTGAACCCGAAGATGAGCAAGGCAAAATATACCGCCCTATTCCTCGAGATCGTGACGTAGCATTTATGAAAATGACAGGTCTAATTCCTCGTCTAGCTAAAATCGGTCCTTTCTTCCAATACCAAAATTTTGATGAAGACTATGGAAACTTGATTGGTTTGAATTTTAATTCCTTACCACTTACAAGGCGCTTTACAAATCAACTTACCAAAGAGGATTGGCAACGCATTTCCCTAGATATTCAATCATCGATTACCGATGAAGTCATTGAAACCGCCGTAAAGGCCTACCCAAAAGAGATTTATGATCACTTTGGTACGGAAACCATAAAGACTCTAAAAGCACGAAGAGATAAACTAAATCGTGTAGCTCTTAGCTATTTTGAAATGTTAAATGGCACGGTGAGTGTGCCTGCGAGTAATAAAAGAGAACGTTTTGTAATTACAGGTCTGAGTGAAGGCAGGGTGCAAGTTCAAGTGTTTAAACTATCGGGCAAAGGGGTGCTCCGAGAAAAATACTATGATCGCATTTTTAACCCCTCAGAAACAAAAGAAGTACGCCTATTTGGGATGGGAGATGACGATGAGTTCCTATTTGAAGGCCCAAAAACTCAAATCAAATTAATTGTTAATGGGGGGCCTGGTGTAGATGAATACACCCTTCAAGGAGACCACGGTATATTCAAAAACATTGAGCTGTTTGATACAGAGGAAGACAATAGAATTGACGTTCCACAAAAAACCCATTTACACCTCACTGAAGATGCCGCTGAAAACACCTATAACTATGAAAATGATTTTAAGTGGAACCGAAGCTTTCCCGGCTACTACTTCGAGTACAATAACTTTGATGGGGTATTCTTAGGGGGTGGACCAAAAATTGTTAAATACGGCTTCCGCAAAAACCCTGCAGTTACTCATTATTTACGGCTGAATTACGCCCCTAAAACAGGCGCCTCTAATTTGAGGTATTCAGGCACTTGGTATGAACGAGCAGGAAACTGGAACGTAGGCAGCGAATTAAAAATACTCTTCCCAAAAAGTTATAAGAACTTCTTTGGCTTAGGGAATGAGACGAGTCTTCAAGAAAGAGGAAATAAATACTACCGCGCGCGACTAAGCCAATATGAAATTCAGACTTACTTCAGTCAATCCTTTAATAACGTACTGAATGTAAAAGCGGGTAGTTTATTCAACATCACAAAAGTTGAGAAAAGCGATGAAGAAAACATCATAAATGATGTAGACAAAGGGATCAGCGAAAGCACGTTTGAAGACCAATGGTTTAATGCCTATTTCGTGGAAGCTTCTTTTAAAGATGTTGATAATGAAGTGAATCCTAAGCAAGGGTATAAGCTTTCTTTGGCGAATACTGCAAATATTGGGGTCATCAATACCTCTAAAACATTTACTACCTTGGCGGGGAATTTACAGCTTTTCTATCCGATCAGATTTTCACCACAAATTGTGATAGCTCACCGAACAGGTGGCGCACACACTTTTGGTTCATTTCCATTTTATTCGGCGAATACCATCGGTGGTACAACAAACTTGCGAGGCTTTAGAGGGAATCGATTTTCAGGAAGGTCTACTTTCTATACCAACTCTGAAGTTCGAGTTGAGCTCTTTGACTTCTACAGATACTTATTAGGAGGCAAAGTAGGTTTATCTGCCTTTTATGACACGGGAAGAGTGTGGACGGATGATGAAAACTCCTCACTTTGGCATGAAGGCTACGGAGGAGGCGTTTGGTTTAATGCTTTTGACAGTATGTTAATCCGATCAACCATTGGGCTATCCAAAGAAGACACAATTTTTGAACTAAAAGCAGGTTTTTTCTTTTAAATAAAAAGAGTGGCTCGATTATTGATATATTTGTTTCTTAAAAGCCACAAGAAGAGTTAAAGACCCGTTAATGCCCCTAAAGAATAATTTTAGATTACTTGCTGCCATCATGTTTGCAGATATGGTTGGTTATACCAAGCTTATGCAGCAAGATGAACAAATGGCTAAAGATCTGCGTGATCGACAACGTGCCGTTGTAGATAAATCTATTGCTAAATACCGTGGGCAAGTAATGCAATATTACGGTGATGGCACGCTTAGTATGTTTGGTAGTGCCTTAGATGCCGTAAACTGTGCAAAAGAAATTCAAGAAACGCTTCAAGAAGAACCCCAAGTTCCCCTTCGCATCGGAATACATATTGGGGATGTGGTATATGACGATGAAGGGATATATGGCGATGCTGTAAATATTGCTGCCCGTGTACAAGGTTTAGGAACCCCTGGCTCTGTAATGTTCACAAATAAAGTATTCGATGAGATTAAAAATCATAGGGGTATTCGAGTTGAAGCATTCGGAAATCATGATCTCAAAAATGTAATAGACCCTGTTGGCATCTATGCTTTAGCCTCTAAAGGACTTGAAACGCCGTCACAGTCGTATATTCAAGAAATGACAGGTAGCCATCAGAATAGTGTGGCGGTACTACCCTTTGCAAACTTTAGTGGCGATAAAGAACATGAGTATTTTAGTGATGGTATCACCGAGGAAATTATTAATGCATTAGTACGACTGAAAGGCTTGCAAGTAACTTCACGTACGTCTGTATTTGCCTACAAAAACACGAATAAAGACATTCGTGAAATTGGGCGTGAATTAAATGTAGCAACGGTATTAGAAGGAAGTGTACGACATGCGGGCAACCGTATTCGAGTAACTGCCCAGCTTATTAAAACCGATGATGGGTTTCATATTTGGTCAGAGAATTATGATGGTGAACTGAAAGATATTTTCAAGGTGCAGGATGAGATTTCGAAGAAGATAGCTGAGAAACTAGAATCCAATTTCACCTTCGAATCCGATAGTAAATTGTATGAAGCTTCAACGGAAAATGTTGATGCTTATAATGACTACCTACAGGGATTATTCTATTGGAATAAGCGAACTCCTGAAGCTGTTAAAAAGGCTATTGGCTTTTTTGAAAAAGCTGTTTCATGTTGTGATACTTATACCAAAGCCTATTCGAATTTAGCCAACTGCTATACATTTTTAGCTAGTATAGGCCATATGCAAACAGACGAAGCCTATACTAAAGCTGAGGAATATGCCCAGAAGGCCATTCAATTAAACAATGTAAGAGCGGGGTCATATACCGCACTTGGCTATGTGAAAATGTTTAAACATTGGGATTTTGATGCGGCTGATTCATGTTTTCGAAAAGCGATTACTCTTGAACCGGAAAATGTAGAAGCACGACTTGGTTTTTCATTTTATAACCGAGTAGTAGGTCGTTACGATAAGATGTTATTGCATTCAAAGGTGGCAAGTAAAATCGCACCCCTATCATTACCCGCTAAGTTAAACCTCGCAAGTTCACATAGTCTTCTTGAAAACTATGCTGAAGCCTTAGAGCTGTACAAACAAATCCTCGAATTAGATCCTAACTACCGTACCGCTTACGAGGGGATGGCATTGGTGTATGCTTTCCAAAAAGACTATGACATGGCTACTAAGTACATCAAAAAGTATCTAAAACTTATTGACGGTCCATTTAAAGGCGGTGCTCAATTGGGATATATAGCAGCGGTTAAAGGAGAGGTAGAAGATGCAAAAAAATACATCGAGGATGTAAAACAAAGAGAGGAAGAAAACCCTCATCTTAATTTGTCGTTAGATTTTGCTATAATCTACACGGGGCTAGGAGCATACGACAAGGCTTTTGATTATTTATTTCAGGCGGCAGATCAAAAATTAGGGTCCGTATTACTGTTAAATTCTCTACCACCTTTTAATGTGCTTAGATCAGACCCACGATTTAACCAGTTATTAGACCGCATTGGTCTTCCTAAAGAAGTACAGACCGTTTAATGAGTAGAAAAGAAATTGGCATTTATATCGACCGTACCTACAAAGTTGTACGGCAAGATTTAATCGGAAGGTTTAAGCAAGCAGATGTAGACATTACGCCAGAACAATGGGTAATTTTGTCGAAGTTGCGTGAAGGCAAAATGAATCAAACAGATTTAGCCAACGGAAGCTTCAAAGATAAGCCCACTATATCTCGTATTTTAGATCTTCTAGTTAAAAAAGGATTTGTAGTTCGTGAAAACGACGAGCGCGATCGCAGAAAATATCTTATTGCTCTAACCTCGAAGGGTGAGGATGTAATTCAAAGAGCAGAACCCCTGGTTTTTGAATCGCGTGAAAAAGGCTGGCAGAACTTAGAAGAAGAAGAATATCAGCAGCTGATTACTTTACTCGATAAAGTATTCAATAACTACAGCCAAGAATAAAAAAAGGCACCTTCGTAGAAGTGAAGGTGCCTTGTGCGTTAACACAATACGAAGAAAATTTATAGCGTACCTCTTAGTTCTTGTTCCCTTTCAATAGCTTCAAATAAAGCCTTGAAGTTCCCTTTCCCAAAAGAAGTAGCCCCTTTTCTTTGTATAATCTCGAAAAACATTGTTGGACGAGCTTGTACAGTTTTTGTGAAAATTTGAAGTAAATACCCCTCATCATCACGGTCTACCAAGATACCAAGTTCTTTTAAGGAATCGATATCTTCATCAATTTTCCCTACGCGTTCCTGAAGAACATCGTAGTAGGTACTAGGAATATTCAAAAACTCAACGCCTCTCGATTTGAGGTCAGATACGGTTTTGATAATATCATCGGTTGCTACAGCAATGTGCTGAACCCCAGCACCCTCATAAAATTCCAAGTATTCATCTACCTGTGATTTTTTGAGACCTTCAGCAGGTTCATTAATCGGGAATTTGATTCTACCGTTCCCGTTACTCATTACTTTACTCATCAATGCTGTGTACTCGGTGGAAATATCCTTGTCATCAAAAGAAAGGATTTGTGTGAAACCCAACACGTCTTCGTAGAATTTCACCCACTTATTCATGTCACCCAACTCCACATTTCCAACCATGTGGTCTACATACTTCAACCCAACAGGTTCAGCGTTAAATTCTGGGTTCCAAGCCTGATAGCCCGGTAAAAATGGACCATTGTAGTCTTTGCGCTCAACAAAAATATGTACGGTATCGCCGTAGGTGTGAATACCCGCCCGTACTACGGAACCATGCTTATCCTCTTCTTTTTTAGGCTCAAAATATGAAGTAGCACCGCGTTTCATAGCTTCTTCATATGCATAAGTGGCATCATCTACCCAAAGAGCAATTACTTTAACTCCGTCGCCATGTTTATCGATATGCTTACCAATATCGGTTCCACTATTTAGAGGAGAGGTTAAAACCAGGCGAATTTTGTCTTGAACCACGACATAGGATTCGCGATCACGTAATCCGGTTTCAAGACCCGCATAGGCCAGCGAATTGAAGCCAAAAGCAGTCTTATAATAGTGAGCGGCTTGTTTTGCATTACTTACGTAGAATTCTACGTAGTCAGTACCCATAATGGGCATAAAATCAGATTCTTGTTCTGCTGCTGCAGAGATGTTTGGAGCTTCCATAACGAGACAGATTATTTAGTTGTTACAACAACTATTATACAATAATTTGGATAATATGGAAAGGAAATAGATTAATATTTTAGTTGCTCATCAAGGCGAATAAAGTATTCCATAGCTTCTGGATTTCGGCAAGCATCTTTATTCATGCTTTTCTCTATATCCATACCCATTAATGCTTTTTTAACCGGTACTTCCATCTTCTTGCCACTCAGCGTATAAGGGATATCAGGCACGCTTATAACTTGGTCTGGTACATGACGAGGTGAACACTGCTCTTTCAGTGTCTTGTTAATTAAAGTGGTAACGGGCTCTATTTCAGTCTCATCTTTTAGCACAACAAAAAGAGGCATGTAATCCTCTCCTTGAGGACGTTCAAGATTAATAATGAGGCTGTCTTTTACTTGATCAAGCTTATTGAGCTGTGCATAGATTTCTGCGGTTCCAATACGTATACCTTTGCGGTTCAAGGTAGCATCTGATCTGCCTTGAATGATTAAGCTTCCATCCTCAAAGATTTTTATCCAATCACCATGGCACCAAGCGCCATCAAATCGCTCAAAGTAACTTTGTTTATACCTAGCGTGATCCTCATCACCCCAAAAATAAATAGGCATTGAGGGCATAGGCTGTGTGATAACCATTTCCCCTAGCGAGTTGAAGATAGGCTCCGCGTCATCACTATATGAAACTAATGCACAACCAAGAGCTCGACCTTGAATACGTCCTTTAACAACTTCTTTATATGGAATGCCACCTACGAAAGCTGTACAAACATCGGTGCCACCACTCATCGAGCAAAGCCACACATCTTTAGAAATAGCATTATATACCCATTCAAATGCTTCTTCGGGTAAGGGAGCGCCTGTTGAGCCAATAGACCGTAAGGCACTTAAGTCCAATGTTGATGGCTGAAGTCCTTCTTTCATACAGGCCGTTAAATAAGGGGCACTTGTTCCAAAGTGATGAATGGGTAGTTCTTCGGCAAGCTCCCAAAGAGTATTTAAGTTTGGCTTAGCTGGTGAACCATCATACAATACACACGTGGCCCCGGCTAACAAACTAGCTTGAAGGAAATTCCACATCATCCAACCAGTGGTTGTAAACCAAAAGAAGTTCTCACCCTCTTTAACATCATTATGGAAATGCATGTATTTAAGGTGTTCAAGTAATACACCACCATTAGAGTGGGTAATGGCCTTAGGCTTGCCGGTAGTACCTGAGGAGTAGAGCACCCAAATTGGGTCATTAAATTCTACGGGCGTAAATGCAACGTCCTGCTCTTTTCGATCTTGGATGGTATCCCACGAAGTGTATTCGAAATTTGGTTGAGGATGCTTATCTAAGTAGGGGACTAGAATAACCTCTTCAATAGAGGTGATATGAGAGGCAATCTTTCGCACTTCCTCTAAACGGTTGAGAGATTTACCGCTATATACATAACCGTCGGCAGCTATTAGCACTTTAGGTGCTATTTGTTCAAATCGATCCAGGACCGTATTCACCCCAAAATCGGGAGAACAACAGCTCCATATTGCCCCCAACGAGTTAACGGCTAGAAATGAAACGATGGCTTCAGGAATATTTGGAATATAAGCGGCTACACAATCGCCTTTCTTTATTCCCATATCGATTAAAGTAGCCTGCAGTTTAGCTACTGAATGCTCAAGCTCTTGCCAACTTATCTTTCGAACGGCTTGTTGCTCCTGCTTAAAAAGGATAGCGGGTCGCTCATCCGACTTTTTGCGAAAGATGTGTTCAGCATAGTTTAAAGTCGCCCCTTCAAACCAACGGGTATGAGGCATGGGTAACCCATTGGTTGTATTAGTTGGGTTTGAATGACTGATGATATCGAAGTATTCCCAGAGGCTGCTCCAAAACTGAGGGTAATCCTCCACCGACCATTCCCACAATTCTTGATAATTGTCGAACTCTAACAGATGTGTTGTTTTTAGCCATTGCTCATAAGCATATAGATTGGATCCTTTTTTAAAGGAATCAGAGGGCTGCCAAAGCGAATTACTGTTATTACTCATCATCTAATGTCATTAATACGGCAAAGGCTAATTCAACTTCATTTTGTTCAAGGAGTACTTGAGCAAATTTATGAACCTCTGCTTCAAGTTTATTGCCGCTAAATTGGGTGTAAATGGATTCTAAATCGGGTCGTTGCCGTACTTTTTCAATAAGCTCTGATGAAGGAAACTCTTCACTATTCCCAAGCCGGCCTAGGTTATTCCCTGTAAGTATCGAACTATTTCGAATGGATGGAGGTAATTGATCCACACCTATTCCTTTATTCCGAAGGGGTTTGGGTATTTCAAACAAGGACTCACCGTGAGCTCGCGAATACCAGTTCCCGCCCATTCGTGCTACAAGATCTAATTGAGTAGTGTCTGGGATATTCGTGTCCCCTATATACTGCTTCTGAATATGGATTTTCTGTATAGTGGCCACTACCAAGTTTCCACTTCCGCCTTCCTCACCAAGCTCTATGATTTTATTCACAGTACACTCAAAGTTGGCAGGGCTTTCTGCTACTCTTGGGGGTTGAATGGTATCACTAGGGATAGCAGTGAATCCAGCTTTTTCAAATTCATTAACCCCATAATCATATTCTGTGCTTGCAAGCGACATCTGCTCAACCATGGCATAGTTCACTACACTTATACATACCTCAGGAACTTCCTTCAAATTCTCATAAGTATGTTTGGTGGTGCCATCTCGACCTCTTCGTGACGGTGAGAATACCAGCACTGGAGGATTCGCAGAAAAGACATTGAAGAAACTGAAAGGGCTCAAGTTTATTAAGCCCTCTTTGTTTACCGTACTTGCAAATGCAATAGGCCGAGGTGCAATCAGTGCGGTTAAAAGCTGTTGACGCTCTCCTACACTCAACGCATCAGGGTCCATTGATTTGAAGTCTGTGTACATTTATTTAGCAGGGAGAATTTTAGCTGTTACCTCACCAAACCCAACTCTTTTCCCATCTTTGCTGGCATGACCTCGCATTGTAATTCGATCGCCATCCTCTAAGAACACTCGTTCTTGGCCACCATTAAGGGTGATAGGTTCTTTGCCTTTTGTAAGCTCTAAAAGAGAACCAAAAGATCCTGGATCGGTTCCTGAAATGGTTCCAGAAGCCATCATGTCGCCTATATTTACGTTACATCCATTAACCGTATGATGAGCTAGTTGCTGTGCCATATTCCAATACATGTACTTGTAATTAGTGCGTGTAATGGTCGTGGCTTGTTCTTCATTGTTTGGAATTAAATCCACCTCCAGAGAAATGTCATAATTGTGTTTGCCATCATATTGTAGGTAAGGAAGCACTTCAGGATCTTGTTTCGGGCTTTCTACCGCAAATGGTTGTAAGGCCTCTAGAGTTACGACCCATGGAGAAATAGATGATGCAAAACTCTTACCTAAAAATGGTCCAAGAGGCACATATTCCCATTTCTGAATATCCCTAGCCGACCAATCATTAAATAATACCATTCCAAAGATGTGATCTTTTGCCTCTGCTGTGGAAATTGAAGAGCCTAAAGGGGTAGACTTCCCAACGATAAACGCCATTTCAAGCTCAATGTCTAATCTTCGTGTTGGGGCATAAATAGGGTTGCTATCCTCGGGCTTTAGCTGCCCTTTTGGACGATGAATATCTTGCCCTGATATGATGATAGATGAGGCACGGCCATGATAACCTACAGGAAGGTGTTTCCAATTAGGCATTAAAGCATTTTCAGGGCCTCTAAACATCTTACCAATATTGGTGGCATGTTCAATGCTAGAGTAAAAATCGGTATAGTCGCCTACTCGCACAGGCATGTGCATAATGGCGGAGCTTTGATCCACGAAAATAGTGGGATTGTTCTGTAAAGGGGAGCCTTCCACACATAATGCATTTTGAACCCGCTCGCGCACTTCTGTAGTAACTAGCTTTCCGAGGCCTATAAAATCATTCAGGAATTCATTTTCGAATACTTCAGCTGGGATGTTTAATCCATCAAATATATCGGTTTGATGTGCTTTGGCTAAGTCGATGATTTGATCACCGATGGCAATACCCACACGATACTTTGACGAACCCGTGGAAAAAATCCCAAAGGGGAGGTTATAAATAGAAAAGTCTGTGTTTTCGGGGAGGTTAATCCAAGGTTTTAATGCTTCAGCCAAAACTCAAAAATTGTTTTAGAAGTTAATGTTTAATGATCTAACCACGATTGGTAATACTCGCCATCGTCTAGCTTCAGGGCGTCTTCCGTTACCATCAATGGTTTAAAAGTATCCACCATAACAGCATACTCTTTGGTCTCTTTTTGCCCAATACTACGTTCATAGGCTCCTGGGTGTGGACCATGAGGAATCCCAGCTGGGTGCAATGAAATATGCCCCTGTTCAACATGATTACGACTCATGAAATCACCATCTACATAATAGATCACTTCGTCCGAATCGATGTTAGAATGATTGTACGGCGACGGAATGGCCTTCGGGTGATAGTCGTACATACGAGGTACAAAAGAGCACACAACAAATGCAGACGTCTCAAAAGTTTGATGCACGGGAGGCGGTTGATGAACACGTCCGGTAATAGGCTCAAAGTTGTGAATCGAAAATCCATAAGGGAAGTTATATCCATCCCACCCTACTATATCAAATGGATGCGAAACATAATGCAGTTGATGAAGCATACCCTGCTTTTTAATCTTCATCAAAAAATCACCTTTCTCATCGTGGGTCTCTAGCTCATAAGGTAATTTATAATCACGTTCACAATAAGGTGAGTGCTCTAAAAGCTGGCCGAACCAGTTACGATATCGTTTAGGAGTATAAATAGGCACATGCGATTCCGTGATAAAGTGCCGGTTATTTTCATCGTTAAAATTAATCTGATAAATCATGCCACGAGGAATCAAAAGATAATCACCCTCCACAAAATCAATATTTCCCAACATAGTGCGTAAAGTACCGCTGCCTCGGTGCACAAAAATCAACTCATCAGAATCCGTGTTTTTATAGAAATATTCAGTAAGTGATTTTCGGGGTGCCGCTAAGTGGATGGTAACATCACTATTGGTAAGAATCGGTACTCTACTTTCTAAATAATCATCCTTTGGTTCTACTTCCAGCCCTTTCAGCATGCGTGCTGTGATGTTATTCTTGATAGCAATTTTTGGGGTTAGGTCGATAGCCTCGCCAATTTCCTTAACCGCCGTAGGGCGTTGAATATGATACATCAAGGTCGACATACCGTCGAAACCAATAGTGCCAAAAAGTTGCTCGTAGTATAACCCACCATTCGGTTTTTCGAAGATGGTATGCCTCTTGGGAGGGATTTTTCCTAAGCGATGATAAATAGGCATGATGCTAAATTTTAATTCACGGATACTTGAATCAGTATATGTAATTGTAATAAAATTCGCACAAAAAAGTTGTTAAGACAACTAATTTATCTTCTAGCTATTTTGGGGATAAGAACTGCTATTTATGCTTTATTTTATATATTCGTAGCAATTCAAATATCATCTTATGTCTGAAGAGAATAATTCATCGAAAAAATTAGGTTCAAGAAAACGTGGCGTTTCGGATATGTTCCGTACTTCCTACCGTACCCACATGGACCTAAGTGGGATAGCCGATAATAAGTCGAACATTATGATCAGTATAAATGGAATTATCATTTCCATTATTATTGCATCTATTTCGCCAAAAATTGATTCCAATCCCTGGTTGTTGCTCCCAACTTCTGTTCTCTTAATTACTTGCCTTGGTTCTATGGTTTATGCGGTGTTATCTGCACGACCAAGAGTAAGCAAAGAAAAAGTTACCCTTGAAGATGTGCGTGCAAACCGGGCAAATATTCTATTCTTCGGAAACTTTTACACCATGCCACGAGCCGATTATGTGGAAGGCATGGAAGAACTGATGATGGACAGTGAGCGCCTCTATGATAATATGGCGCGAGATTTACATGGCCTAGGTGTAGTGCTTGCTAAAAAGTATCGCCTACTCAGAATAGCCTATAATATATTTATGGTAGGCTTAGTGCTATCGGTACTCAGCTTTATCTTTGTGTTTGTGATGATATCACAATAATAAGCTTATTACTCAGCGTCTGATGCTCCTGAAAAAGCCCTAGAGATGCGTTGGTTCATAAGTCGACGATAGTTCTCAAACTCATAGGGGCTCACCGTGAATTCTGACTTGAATTCTCCGTTATTACAGCTCACTAAGAGTTTGTTAGGCTTATCGGTTTCGGTAACGGTTACTTGGATATTCCCAAGTTTATACGCTTCAATTTCTTTCATACTTCCTTTGTTTGACGGCAAAGATAAGAGATTCGTTTATAAAGTGGCTACTCTTTACAGCCCCAACCTGAATGGGAAGAGTTAGATTTATTTCGTCCGAAACTAGCGGGTTTATGGAATAGTGTTACTCCATCATCTTTGACATACGATTTCAAATTTTCTAAATCAGCACAATCAATATTGTCGGTAAAACGAGGAGATTTTTCTACATCAACAAGGTGCTGCTCGTAAGCCTTCGATAAGGGGGAAATGTATAATTTCACTTTGCTCATATCGTAATGAGCAACAGTAACAGCCGTATATAATTTGTCGGATAATTCTTGAAATGAGCTTCGTGAAATAGTCTCGGCTAACTCTTGTGCAGAGATAGAAGGATCTTCTTCCAGTACAGAAACACTATTAACATCCATGTACGATAAGTGAAGATTCTGAGGTGAAGCTACAACAGCCTTGGTAATGGGGGCCAGTAAATTCAACATAAGAGGGTTGGCATTATTACAAGTGGATAGCACAGTTAATGCGATGCTGTCCGAAAATAATCTTAAGTTCTTAGCAAACTGATGACTGTCGAAGCTTAGGTTTGGTTGACTTGTATGGTAACTCGAGCCTTGCTTGGTTGGGATTTCATGACCCAAGTAATAAAAAAAAGTGCGTGAAGGTTCAGAGTCTGAATATTCTTTAAATAAATTCGCTTCGTGTGTTAAGTCGCCGTATTCGGAAGAATATTTTTGTTTTTGAATCAGCTTACCGCTTTTGTAATGATAGAATACGCGGTCTTTTTTAGGGAAGAAGAAAAATACTTTTTTCTCTGGTCGTTGGTGAAAAATGAACACTTCACCCTGTGTAGCATTTTGCCCTGCTTTCAATGCATTCATTAAAGCTTGTTGGTCGGCTTGGTATGCTTTGCCATTTTCGTGGTATAAATAATTAGCGTCTCCATGAATAACATATATCACAGAATACTTTGGAGATGGGGAAGTACTTGAATAGCCGGCGGATGAAGTCAATTTTTCCGTAGAACTACATCCTGCCAGCATAAAACAAGTTAGAAATGTGATTAAAGTTATATCACTTATTCTTTTCATCTATTACTTCTGATATTGATTATAGGAGTAATAAAATAAGTACAATTAATAGAGCGGTAGTAAGACTTAATGTTACAACACGATCTGCTTGCTCTAAATCTTGCTGAATGAAATTAGCATAATCGTTTAGTTGATTAGCAGGAACAGCTTCAAATCCTTCTGCGCCATTTAGTTCATTCTTTCGGTCTTCTAGGGTAGTTTTAAAAGCATTAAGACCTTCTTTGTCGGCAGTAGGTACTGCTTTCATATTGCTTACTTTATCGATTGCAGCAATCATCTCGTCTAAAGATTCATTTAATGCTGCTCTTTTTTCTGTAGTCGTTTCTTTCTTTTCAACAGTTACAACCATTTCATTAATATGCTCTTTAATTAAAGTATGAGCATTATCTGATTGTGCTTGAACCGGGGCACTAAGTGCCAATACACAAAATCCGAATATTGAAAGTACTAGTTTTTTCATGAGTTACTCCGTTTTATTAGGGTTAGTATCGGTTTAACCTGCACATTCCCCCTCAAGTTCCTTATTTTAAAGTGACGCTGATAAACGTATCTTTGATTGAACTTCAAATCTAGAGCACTTCATGAAGAAAAAGTATGTGATTATAACAGGTATCGTAATATACTTAGGAGTATTTCTAGTTACTTCTTTAAAGAAGACGGCGCCCATGGAAATCGAGAACGCTCCTAATTGGGTAAGCATTGAAGAAGCCCGAGATATGGCCGCTGATACTGGAAAACTTATCATGGTGGATGTATATGAGGTAGGATGTAAATATTGCCGAGCCATGGAACGCGAAGTGTACCCTGATACCACCGTGCGAGTAGTTATAGACCAAGGATATATTCCTGTAAAATTAGATGGAAATTCCGAAGAAATGGTTACGTTCAATGGAACGACTACCACAGCAAGAGACTTTGCTAGAGCGAAAGGCGCATATGCGTTTCCTACCGTACTAGTATTAGATGTAAATGGAGATGTGGTGAAAAAGCGAACAGGCTTCATGAATATTGATGAGCTACGTCAATTTTTATACCGCAACGAATCTTAATCAACAATAGAAGGTGATTTATAATGAAATGGTTTAAACTTGGAACAGCACTCTCTTTACTCGTATTGAGTTTAGCTTGTGTAGATAAGGCAGAAAGTAATACAACAGACCCTGCTGCTAACCCTCCAACCTATGAGCCTGTACTTGTATTTGATGGAGTATCGGTACCTTGGGGAATGGCTTGGCTTCCAAACGGTGATATGCTTGTTACCGAACGTTCAGGAAAATTACTTCATGTTCGTGATGGTGCATTGGTGGCAGAACTATCTGGCTTACCCGATATTTATGCGCGTAGCCAAGGTGGTTTACTAGATGTTGTACTACACCCAGATTATGCCAACAATGGTTGGATCTATATCACCTATTCATCTACAGAAGGCAGTGGCGATGGTGCAAATACGGCGCTTATGCGTGCTAAAATAGAGGGCGATGCTTTGGTTGATCAAGAAGTATTATACAAAGCCACTCCGAACACAACTAGAGGTCAACATTACGGTAGCCGAATCGCATTTGATGACAATGGATATGTATACTTTTCTGTAGGTGACCGAGGAAATAGAGACGAAAACCCACAAGATTTAACCCGTGATGCTGGTAAAATCTACCGCCTTCATGACGATGGTAGAATACCTGCCGATAATCCTTTTGTAGACCAAGAAGGAGCGAAATCAGCGGTATATTCTTATGGACATAGAAACCCGCAGGGAATGGCTACCCATCCTGAGACAGGAGATATTTGGGCACATGAACATGGTCCAAGAGGCGGAGATGAGTTAAATCACATCCGTGCTGGTAAAAACTATGGTTGGCCAGTAATCAGCTACGGTATCAACTACAATGGTACTTCGTTCACAGATCTTACCGAAAAAGAAGGGATGGAGCAGCCTCAAACCTATTGGGATCCTTCAATTGCTCCTTCAGGCTTAGCTTTTGTAACCAGTGACATGTATCCAAACTGGAAAGGCCATGCCTTAGTGGGTTCATTAAAATTTGGTTATGTAGTACTTGTTGAAATGGACGGAATGGAAGTAACCAATAGAACGGAAGTTTTAAATGATATTGGTCGTGTTCGTGATGTTCGCCAAGCACCGGATGGTTACATCTATGTAGCTGTTGAAGGCAAAGGCATTTACAGAATCGAGCCTCAATCGTAATATTTATTTGTAAGGAGCCGTCTTTGTGGAGGTCTAACCTCCATGAAGCGGCGCTCTACATACCACTTCCCTTTCGAGCAGTACCCTGCCGTACGGCTTGCCCTTCTCTTTTCTCTTGGGATTATAATTTCACATCAGTTTGAAATCCCCTCTTTATACAGCTTAATAGCTACTTCTCTTGTAATCTTCTCAATTATACTTTCCGAATGGCTACTGCAATCTAGAGTATCTCTAGTTTTAAGTAGACTAAGTTCCATTCTATATATACTCGCCATTTTAGGAGTTGGGATGTCATTGCATGGATTGAGGTCAAATGGGGGAAGTACACTCTCGGAGCAAATACTGCATAGTTCTCCCTGGGAAGAGATTAAAATAGAGGGCGAGGTATATAGATTATCTGAATCAAATAGCGGTGCATATAGAGCGGATGTTTCGGTATACAACATTGAGTTAGCGGATGGCCTGCAGTTAGACGATAGTTTTAAAGCGAGAATGCTTTTGGATGAAGAAGGCGAGTATTTACAACTGGGATATCGTATAAGTGCATTAGCAAAGGTGGTTCCTATTCAAGAAAGAAGAAATCCCGGCGCATTTGATTACAAAAAGTACTTAGCTAGCCAGGAAATCTACACCCAAGTTAAAGTAGACTCTGTGTACGCAATTCAGAAACACATCAATACATGGAGCTGGACTTGGCTTCGATTGCAAGCACTTAAGCAGTTAGACACACTGCTCACCTCTTCTGTAGCTCCCATTGCCAAAGCCCTACTACTAGGACATAAATCATCTATTGAACAACCTACTCGCGAGGCATTTTCAAGAGCAGGGTTATCCCATATTATGGCCGTTTCTGGCTTACATGTGGGGCTGGTGATTACCCCGTTTTGGATCATTATGCCGTGGCTCTGGTCATTTAAAAATGGAAAGAAAATAGGCTTCCTTTTACTTGGGGCACTTTTAATCTTTTACGCCGGCTTAACAGGGTTTTCAACTCCGGTGATTCGGGCCTCTGCAATGGCATTGTTTTTAACGTATGGCAAACTCTTTTCTAAAAATGCCGATTCCATAAATCTCACAGCTTTTGCCGCCATCGTAATACTGATATGGAAACCTAGCCAACTTTTCGAGATCGGATTTCAGCTTTCTTTTTCTGCAGTCTTTATCATCCTATTGGTATTGCCTGTTGTACAAAATACCCTACCCTATTGGGTCCGGCTTAAATGGTTTGGCGCTCCTTTGATGGCTGTGATTCTTTCCGTGATCGTCCAATTAGGGCTCTATCCACTTCAGGCTTATTATTTCGGAGAAATATCCTTAATCAGTCCCATTGCTAATGCCCTTTTTGTACCCCTTTTGGCATTGGTAGTGCCCTTAGCATTGTTAGCACTTCTTGTTTCTACTAAATGGATGCCTTTGTCGGAATTACTCATTCTCCCCGTTAACTATTTTTTAGAATGGATGCAGGCTTTTGTTCAGTATTCAACAACGTATCAATGGTCGTGGCATACCGTTGATAAGCCGAGCTTATGGATATTTCTTTTATGGATTTCTGCCGTTGCATTAGTTGTCTCATGGAGACAGTCGGCGATTAAATGGAAGTACTTACGTGTATTTCTCACTTTGATAGGCGTATTTCTCATTCTTCAAATTCACGAGAAGAGAAGTGCTCCCATTTTGGAAGTGGTATTTTTAGATGTGGGCCAAGGCGATGCCGCAGTTGTACACACTCCAGATCAAAAAACCTATCTCATTGATGCGGGTGTTTGGTCGCCAAGTGGTAACTCGGCTCAATATGTTATCCTTCCTTATTTAAAATTTAAAGGTGTGGATAGGATTCATGGTGTATTTCTTTCACATCCACATGCAGATCATATCGGTGGTATTGTTGAGCTAATGAAATCCATCCCCATCGACACTCTTTATCATTCAGGCTATAGATACGATTCAGAATTATACCAAAGGTATCTTACCCTCGCCGAACAAATGAAACTCCCGATACGACAACTACAATCGGGCGATTTCCTAAACTTAGATGCTTCAACAAAAGCGATGGTGTTAGGTCCTCAAAATTTGGCGGGCGATGATCCGAACGAACACTCCTTAATCTTGAATTTAATCTATGGAGAAAACGAGTTTCTATTTGTAGGCGATGCAGGAGAACACCAAGAACGTAGGCTTCTTACCAATTATGCTTCCCTGCTAGATATTGATGTGTTGAAAGTTGGTCATCATGGGAGTAATACGAGTTCTACCATTGAATTCATTCAAAAATTAACCCCTGAGGTAGCCATCGTTTCTGTAGCTGAACAAAACCGATTTAGGCACCCACATGCAGAAGCCGTTCAACGTTTAAAGGCATTTGTTCCCGAAACCTATTACACCAGTAGAGACCGCGCATTGATATTCCAGTCGAATGGAAAACATTTAAAAAGGGTTCATTGGTACTAGATGGCAACACGAGCCTTTTACAATATAAACCCTTACTTTAGGGAACAATTCAAAAATCTAGAGATACACAAGAAAATTTAATGGATCAAAAGGAACGCCCAAGCTTCGAGGAGGCTTTAAAAGAACTGGAAACAATAGTCTCCCAATTAGAAGATGAATCCATCACGTTGGAGCAATCGGTTAAATTGTATGAAGAAGGAGTTAAGCTTTCCCGTTTTTGTTCAGAGATCCTGAATGATGCTGAATTACGAATTGAGCAGGTGAACGAAGCTAATAGCTAATTATCATTGATATGGAACAACGCAGACCTGAGCCAGGCAAATTGCTGGCTACTATAAATTCACCCCACGACTTAAGGAAATTAAAGCCGGAAGAATTACAAGAAGTTTGTGATGAATTAAGAGAGTATATCATCGATATGGTTTCCGTATATGGAGGTCATTTTGGGGCGAGTTTAGGTGTGGTTGAATTGACTACAGCTATTCATTATGTATACGATACACCCGAAGATAGACTGGTTTGGGATGTAGGCCATCAAGCTTATGGCCATAAGATTTTAACAGGTCGAAGAGAGCAATTTCATACAAACCGTGTGTATGGCGGACTTTCAGGGTTCCCTAAAAGATCTGAAAGCGAATACGATACCTTTGGAGTGGGACACTCCTCAACTTCTATCTCTGCTGCATTAGGTATGGCGGTGGCCAACGATTTAGATAAAGGCGATAGAAAAGTTGTAGCAGTTATTGGTGATGGTTCCATGACGGCGGGCTTAGCTTTTGAAGGCCTGAACAATGCCGGAGCTATGAACAGTGATGTATTGGTGATCTTGAATGACAACAATATGAGCATCGATCCTAATGTGGGTGCTTTAAAAGAATATTTAGCCGACATCACTACCAGCAAGACCTTCAACAAAATGCGTGACGAGATTTACGATATGTTGGGGCATTTCAAAGCTGCCGGTGATAAAATGCGCAAAGTAGCCTCACGTTTGGAGAATGCTGTTACTGCTGCATTAACGCCAGGATCATTGTTCCGTGCTTTAGGATTTAAATACTACGGCCCAATCGACGGCCATGATGTTGATGGACTTCGCAAAACTTTAGAAGACCTTAAAACGGTAAAGGGTCCTAAGCTCCTGCATGTAGTTACTGTGAAAGGAAAAGGGTTTGCGCCGGCTGAACGAGAGCAAACAAAATGGCATGCCTCAAGTAGTCCTTTTGATAAAATCACGGGCAAAGCCATCAACCCAGCGCCAGCAACCAAAGGCGCCCCAAAATACCAAGATGTATTTGGTGAAGCACTAGTTGAGTTAGCGGCAAAAGATGAACGCATTGTAAGTATGACGCCAGCGATGCCAAGTGGTTCGAGTTTATGGCCGATGATGAACACCTTTCCAGACCGAGCTTTTGACGTTGGAATTGCAGAACAACATGCCGTTACTTTTGCAGCAGGTCTTGCAGCCGAAGGTAAAAAAGCATTCTGTGCCATCTATTCATCATTCTTACAAAGAGGATACGACCAACTTGTACATGATGTAGCTATTCAGAAATTACCCGTAGTATTCTGTATTGATAGAGCTGGTTTTGCAGGTGCAGATGGTCCAACTCACCATGGTGCATACGACATCAGTTTTATGAGAGCGATTCCAAATATGGTAATCTCTTCTCCTCTAAACGAAAAAGAACTTAGAGACATGATGTACACCGCTTCTACTTATGAAGACGCATCATGGGCTATTCGATACCCTCGTGGAAAAGCAACAGGAATGGTAGTGCCAGAAGGCTTTGAAACCATGGAAATTGGTAAAGGCGTTACACTTCGAAAAGGGGATCATGTAGCAGTATTAAGCTTCGGACCTATTGGTAAATATGTCACTACTGCAGCCAATCAGCTTTCAGAAGAAGGTATAGAGATTGGGCATTACGATATGCGATTTGCGAAACCTCTCGATATTGAACTCTTAGATCAGATATGTCAGGAATACGACCATATCATCACTATCGAAGACGGAGCACGTCTAGGTGGCTTTGGTAGCGCCGTAGCCGAATATCTAGTGGAGAAACGAGACCGACCAACGCTTAAGATTCTAGGAATACCAGATCGTATAGTTGAACATGGAACCCAAGAAGAACTTCATGATGAAGTAGGAATTGGGGTTGAAGGCGTAAAAGCTGCCGTGTTATCGATTTTAGAGAAGGTTTCATAAGTAAAGAATTCTAAAAGCCTTTATCTTTGAGGAATGAATTATACCCTCTCAGATTTCGATTATCATCTCCCGGAAGAACTCATTGCACAGTCGCCTGCAAATCCGCGCGACCATGCCCGTTTGTTGGTGTATGATAGAGCCACTAAGACTATTACCGACGACTATTTCTATAACATCGGTAAGTACCTCAATCCGTCTACTCGCTTAGTAGTGAATAACAGTAAAGTGGAAAAGTGCCGCTTGATGTTTGATGGAGGGAAAAAAGAACTGTTCGTAACCTCCGTTCGAAACGACACCACCATAGAAGCCCTTGTACGACCGGGCAAGAAGTTCAAAGTCGGTAAAGTTGTTCAGTTAACCGAGGAAGTAACAGCCACTGTTACTCATGTAGCCGAAGATGGATTGAGAACACTTCAGCTCAGCCACAACTTAGACAGTGCCGAACTGCAGGATTATAAGTTCACGCCTTTTCCTCCTTATATAGAGCAAGACGAATCCTTAGCGTCTGAGTATCAAACAGTGTATGCTAAAGACTTAGGAAGTAAAGCAGCTCCAACAGCGGGTCTTCACTTTACCGACGAGCTACTGGAGAAATTAGAAAGCCAAGGCATTCATCGATCTGAAGTAACACTTCATGTAGGGTTGGGAACATTCGCTCCAGTGAAAACAGAAGAATTGGATGAGCATGTAATGCATAGCGAATGGTATCAACTTACACCTGAAACGGCACAAGAACTTACCGATGCGAAGCACATCACAGCGGTAGGTACAACAAGTGTGAGAGTGTTAGAGTCGTTGGCTTCAGATCAAGGAAGCTTCGAGCCCCAAAATGGTGATACCGATATCTTTATAACTCCGGGTTACACTTTCAAAGCGGTTGATGCACTTGTTACTAACTTCCATCTTCCCAAAAGCACTTTACTTATGCTTGTTTCAGCGTTGATGGGCTTTGAGGAAATGCATAGAGTTTACAAGCATGCAATCTCGGAGAAGTATAGGTTTTATTCCTTCGGCGACGCTATGTTAATTAAGTAACTGAAAGATAAGATTACTATATTTGTCGCTCTTAAATATGCGCCCGTAGCTCAACTGGATAGAGTACCAGATTTCGGCTCTGGGGGTTGGGGGTTCGAACCCTCCCGGGCGTACCAAAATCAGAAAAGCCACTTCCTGTTATAGAAGTGGCTTTTTTTATTCAGCTCAATCTATCGAGTGATCAGAGTTTAAACCGTTGGGGCCATTGCAAATTCATAATCGGTATACCCTTCAGCACCGCCCCCATAAAATGTAGATTGATCGGCAGGGGTTAAGTCGATGCCATCAGCAAATCGAGTCGGTAAATCAGGATTAGAGATATAGTCACGAGCAAAGGCAATAAGGTCTGCTTTTCCAGATTCAATCAACGCCTCACCTTTCTCTTTCGTCATATTACCACATACAATAATGTTTCCGTTGTAGGCTGGACCGTAAGTGTCTAATACGTTTTCAGGATAGTGTGCATAGCGTTCTCCTTCAGGTCGCGCTTCTTCCACAAAATGAACATAGGCAAGATTGTACTCACTTAGTTTATTCAATACATAGGTGTACAACTCTTGTGGGTTCGAATCGTGCATGCCATTAAAATACCCATTTGGCGAAAGACGGATTCCAATTTGGCTCGCATCCATAGTTTCAAGCAACGCATCCAATGCCTCGAATAAGAGTCGGGCTCTTTGTTCTATGGAACCACCATATTGATCATCTCTAGTATTGGAGCCATCTTCCAAAAACTGATTAATTAAGTATCCATTTGCAGCATGTAGTTCTACACCGTCAAAGCCTGCTTCTTTTGCATTGTATCCAGCTTGGCGAAAGTCTTCAATAATACCTGGAATTTCATCCGTATCTAATGCTCTAGGAGTTTCAAAGTCTTTGAAGCCTGTTGGGGTAAATGCTTTGCCTTCAGCAGGGATCGCCGATGGAGCTACGGGTAAGTCGCCGTTATGAAAATCAGAATGGGAAACTCGACCTACATGCCACAGTTGAAGAAAAATGGATGAGCCTTCATCGTGTACAGCACTGGTAATTGGCTTCCAGCCTTCAATCTGTTCTTTAGTATGGATCCCTGGAGTATTCGGGTATCCAATTCCTTGTTCAGAAATCTGGGTGGCTTCCGTAATGATCATTCCAGCACTCGAACGCTGGCGGTAATAAGTGGTCATTAAGTCGTTTGGTGTGTTACCTTCGCTGGCTCTATTTCTAGTCATTGGTCCCATCACAATTCTGTTTGTTAGAGAATGTGAAGCTAGTTGAAAGGATTCTAATAGTTTCATTATTGCGGGTTTTGATTGTTAGTTTAACATTGAATTATATAACATTAAACAAAAATCATGCCCGTTCGTTTCGAAATTTTAAGTTGTCAGAGGGTTGAATGGTGAATCCCTATAGAGTGATAAACCACTGCTATATAGCGGGTTAAGTTACATAAACAACTAATGACCTGTGGAGAATTTAGTTCATCTATAATAATTACGCATCAAAACTAACTACCATTGTGCGTGAATGAACAGAGGTAAAAACGGCTTGTAAAAGCATTTAAAACGGCATTAACATTAATAAAGGCTAATCCCAATTAGCTAGTTGTGGCCTTTATAAGTCGTATCTTTATGCCGTTAATGATTGTGGATAAAATAATCCAAAGAGAGACAATCTTCGTAATCAGTAAAAACCTTTAGGACAGTTTAATGAGTGACTATACAGACATTATTTATTTATCAGCTGCAATGATCATCTTTTCAATGTTGACAACCAACACTGCAAAGAGTTTTATGAATACTTCAGATACTGTAGTGAGATCTGACATTGAATATCGTGCAATTGCGATTGCTCAAAATGAAATTGATCAAGTAAAACTATTAAGTAGAGATAGTGAGCAAGTATTGAAATCAGGTAGCAATTCTTATAAGTATACGAACTACCCAAGAACCATTATTGAATCGTATGGTAGTAGCGACCAGTATAATGACCAGTTCACAATGGAAGCTACCTCAGAATTAATTAAAGAAAACGACCTCCTTGTAAACCGATATCTGATTACGGTTAAAGTGATTAATAAAAGTATTAGTCCAAATGTTGAGGTTGAGTTGAAGTATATAAAGGCATTTGAAAAATGAACGTAGGTATTGTAACAAGTTTTGTGATAGGTGGGCTTATGCTCATCTCCGTTTTGGCATTTAACAACTCAGTGATGAACTCTACCATAGAGACAACCACTAGTGTAATTGCTCAAAACAAAATTGATGATCTTGTTACAGTGCTCACTAACGACATCTCTCGTCTTGGCTATAACACCGGTACTGCTGATAACTTCCTGATTAATACAGGCACTACCATGAAGTTCAAAGGCGATATTTTTGATGGAGATGAAACAAAGAACTTAGATTATGATGTGGTTGAATGGACATTTAGCAACACTGCTGCAGGTTCAACCACCAACCCTAATGATTACATCTTAACTCGAACCTGGGACCCCACCCCAAACGGTGGAACTGGTGACGAAGAGATTAGTACTTATACCGTTACCCATTTCGAGTTGAAATATTTTAATGGGCAGGGTCAGGCAACCACCGATCCTAATGTAATTAAGCAGATTGAAATAGAAATCGTGCAAGAATCAGGAGAGCCATACTACACCAATAGAGCGGGTGAGGCCAATTATTATCGTTCCGTTTGGAAGCGAACGATTATACCAAACAACTTAATGTTTTAAGGAGAGACTATGGGACGTTCCATGTTATTACTGGTGAGTGGACTGGTTATTTTAGCTGGCATCATCATTGCATCTAACAACAAGAGAGCCGGTATGATACCGGGCAAATCAGAGAAAAGCGTTGCTGAAGTTCAAGCACGTAACTCATCGGTAAGTTTAATCACAACGGCCATCGAGAAACTGACCATCGACAACGAATGGACAGGCAGTTTAGAGTCTGGAGATTTACTCCCAGGAGAGGCTGAGTTAGAAGTATATGATGCTAGAAGTTCTAGTTACCCTGACGGTATTACAGTGGGTGAAGGAGGCTGGGATGCTTATAAGATTTTACTATACAGTAAAGCCACTTACGATGGCTATGAAGTAATTACCGAAGTGATGATGCGCCGTGATTCCTTTTCAAAATACTCTTACTTCAGTGATATTGAAAAAAGTACACTGTTAGGTGGTGCCGATATTTATTTCCACAGTAAGGATGAGATAACAGGTCCTGTACATACAAATGATGCGTTTCACATTTCTGGAACCCCTACTTTTTACGGAGCTGTAACAAGCCCAAGTATGTGGAGAAGTAGAAACCTTTTGGGAGATAACCCTGACTTCCAAAGTACTACAGACTTTAACTCGCCTGTTAAAAATTTACCGGGTGCTACACAGATTTCAAACTTAGAACGAAGTGCTAAAACACAAGGTCTCCATTTTGATAGAGCGATTATCGCATTATTTCAAAGTAATGGAAGTGTGAATATCTATCAGTACGATTACGCCAACAATGTATGGGGTAGTGGAGTTAATTATCCAGCTTCAGTACATAAAGGTTTAATATCTACATCTCGTGAAGCCTTTGTGAAAGGGAAAGTAAAAGGACCGATCACTCTTCACTCTAAAGAAAATATGGAAATCTTAGGGGACATCGAATACGTGGACGATCCTCGAGCCAATCCAAACTCAACTGATTTACTCGGTCTGGTAAGCGAGAAGAATGTAATTGTTGATAAAAATGCACATGCCGATAATGGATCCAGTGACCTGACCTTACACGGCTCAATTATGGCACTAGGAGATTCATTTGTTGTAGAGGATTATAACCGAAATGGTTTTAAAGGAAACCTGAACCTATTGGGTGGTATCATTCAAAAAAGTAGAGGTCCTGTAGGAACCTTTGGCAGTTGGACTGGAGACACGGGTTATGCAAAGAAGTATAACTATGATGACCGATTGAGGTATTCTATTCCACCTCATTTCCCTAGAGAAAGTGTGTTTTCTATTCTTTCATGGAAAGATAGAGTTGTGAACAAAGACGATGAATTAGCATCTAATTAAGTTTTAGACATGAAATACTTAGTAGTTTTATTGACCCTTATATTCTGCTCGATATTGATCATTGAGGATGCAGAAGCCCAAACAAAAATAACTTTTCAGATTGATATGGCTGATGCTATGGAGCAGAAGCTATTTGATCCAACGAAGGACAAAATTAGAGTGCTAGGTGGCTTCCCACCACTAAATAGCGCCCCTAAGCTTTATTTAAAAGACACCTCTCCAAAAGACAGTGTGTTCTCGGTAACGGTAAATTTCGGTCAATTCTATAAAGGTCGCATCCTTCAGTATAATTTTGAGTTGGAGTTCCCCGACAGAACCTTGCGTGAAGAACTCCCCCGTCAGGTTAGAATACAAGGCAAAGAAATAGAATTACCTGCTGTTCCCTTCGGCGCTTCAGCTAACTAAATTCCGTTTCTATTTACTGCCTTGAAAAGGCATTCATAAAGCTCTCTTTATAATGATTGCCGATGGGTATTTCTTTTGTATGTATATGGATGATGTTGCCTTCAACAAATCGCACATGCTCCATATTTACGAGGTAAGATTTGTGCACACGTTGAAATGAATGCCCTCCAAGTTCCTCCTCTAAACCCTTCATGGTCTTATTGAAGGTTAGGGTGTGCTCTTCATTTACTAGGGTTATGTAGTCCCCTTTCGACTCTGCATAGTAAATGGATGAGTGCTTTAGGTTATAGGTTTTTCCATCGCACTTAACGATTAAAAAACCTTCTGTTTTATTCGGCAATGTAGGTTTAGAAACTTGAGCTACTTTTTGAACCGCTTTTAAAAACCGCTCAAATGAAAAAGGTTTGAGTAGATAATCGATCACGCCTAAGTCGTAGCTCTCCAGTGCAAATTCAGCATAGGCCGTAGTTAAAATCACAGCTGGGGGATTATTCAATGTCTTTAAAAAGCTTATCCCGCTTAACTTTGGCATATTGATGTCTAGAAAAAGAAGCTCCACTGATTCATTTTTCAAAAATTCTAAAGCTTCCAATGCATTTTCACATTCTCCTGCCAATTCAAGATGCGGCACGTCCTCTATATACCCCTTAAGTATATTTCGAGCGATGGGTTCATCTTCAATGATTAAACAACGCATTAGCTTAGTTGTACGGTTAATGTAAGTTCGTAAGTAAGAGGCTTAGCTTCGAAGTTCAACTCATAGTTATCCTCATAATAAACTTCCAGCCTTCGCACGGTGTTATGGAACCCAACTTTTTGGATTTCAGCTAAATCTGATTGGGGCTCAGTGATCTCCGTAGTATTCACAGAGTTTTTGGTATTCAGCCTTAGTACTCGGTTTTGAACGGTTAACTCAATATCAATGAAATCTTGTAAGCCTGAAACAGTGCCGTGTTTAAAACAGTTTTCAACAAAGTTGATAAGCAGTAATGGGACAATAGTATAATTTGAAGCATCACCCTTACTGGAAAAATTCACGCGATCAGGATGAGAGAGTCTACTTTTTTGTAACTCCACATAGTTTGTGATATAGCTAAGCTCATCTTCCAGAGGCACTTGTTCATTTTCAATATTATCTACCACATACCTAAGCATCTCAGATAAGGTTAGTATCATGTCTGGTGCTTTATCCGACTTCTGAAGGGCCTCACCGTAAATAGAGTTCAAAGTGTTAAACAAAAAATGGGGATTAATTTGAGCCTTCAATAACCTAAGTTCATTTTTTGAAAGCTCATCCTCTAGCTTGGCTATTTCCAATTGAGCTTCCTTTTCCTTGAACCATGATTTCGAAAACTCAATGAGCGATGAACTCACCAAGTAAATCATCATTATGCCAAACAACTCTAATGGGCTATGTATAGCAACGAAATAAAAAGAAGGAAATAAAAACTCTGCTATTGGGCCAAAGGCCAATTGATATAATCCAACTGTAATCCCATAAAAGGGAATGATCATGATCAGATAAACCCAAATACCGTAGCGCTTTAAAAAGTAGGGAATGGCACTAAAGGTATTTAAAGTAACCACTACGAAAAATGGGATATGGAATAAGAACACATAGATGTAATCAATGATTAAGATCTCATCCGCTCGACTAAATATCTGTAAACAGATTGCAAAAGATATCACCCAATATATAAGACTTTGGGTGATTCTTGATGTCATGATGTGTCTAGCTGCCGAAATCATTGCACCTTATTTAATTTTATAGGGTCGGCAAATGCTTCTTCCTCGTCGCTGAATTTTTGCACAAACTTGCGTAATTCCTTATTTGAAGCAGTAATCAAAACTTCACCATTTATGTTTTCATGTTTGATACGAACACGATTATAGGTGATTAATTCTTGTATCCATTCACTATCAAATATGCTGATGTGTAACTGTTCATCTACATATTCAATCTTAGAGAAAGTATGAACGGGGAAGGTATGCCAGTTCTCAAAACTGGGATCAACGCCATAACTAACTACTGTTAAATCTAAGTAGGTAGCTTCGCCTACTTCCCCAAAATACCCTAACAGTAAGGAGGGGTTTTCAGAACCATCGATGCTTTCGATATACACCAAATACGTGTTTGGGTTGGTAATATAGCGTCGACCATTTGAATCCGTGTCTAATTCTATATCTCCTAGATCGTCAAATTGATCTATATCTAATCCGGGTGATTGCGCTTCACTACGGAAAAAAGTCCATCGGTTATCGCCATCTTCCCAAGTGCCTTCAAGCTGAGGCATCAAGATAGCTTGTTCTTCAGTGATAAGTGGGTGTACAGATTGCAAAAAGCAGCCCGATATCAGTACAGAAGTAAATATTAGGGTAAGTAAAAGTGTGTACTTGGTTTTCATGAATCTTTGATTGATTAAGGTTCATGTCAAAGAAACGAACCTATAATCCTTGGGTGAAAAGTATTCGATGAACAATAGGATATTCTCGATGAAAAGCGAAGTACAGAAGAAAAAAGGAGATGAAATTTCATCTCCTTGCTAATTTTTAATCAAAAGCTGAGTTAAATCGATCTCTCAGTTGCTGAACGTAAATCCCAACATCGTTTCTCAATTCAAAAAGACGAGCGTGGTATTCAGCATATTCAGGAGCAGTAAAGATTTGAGCTCCTTTTAGTGTCTGTAAATTCGAAAGTGCAGCGTTAGCGTATTTCAGTGCCTTTTTAGTATAAGCAATGTTGGCTCCTATATACTCGTGTTCGAAACCAAAAGAGTATCCGCCAGCAAGTTTAGCTGCAATCTTTAAGCTATCCCCTACATAATTTAGGAAGGCTTCATTTTGAAGAGTAGGCGCAATGGTCTCGGCCCACTTTAAGGTGTCTACAGCAAGCTCACGGGCATCAATAAAGAGCTTTAGGTTATCGAGCGAACCATTATCAGAAAGGGCGAATTCTTCACTTAAGCTCTTCCACTCTTCTCCGGCATCATAATCGTCCGAGTCTTCATCACCTAAGTCGAATAAATCGTCACTATCCATTCCAAAGAGGAAATCCTCTTCGTCGAAATCGTCTTCATCTTCCCAGTCATCTTCTTCTTCAGGGAAATAAGCTTCATCGAGAAGAAGTTCTTCTTCTACATAGGCCTCGAAGGCGTCATCTTCACTTAAACTTTCCTTAAGCAAAGTTATCCAGCGGGGTACTGTGCCTTTTTGATCAGAGGAGATGAATTTGCGGAGTTGTTCACTCTTTTTTTCTACTTCATCGAGGTGGGCTTCCCAACGAAATTCGTCCCAAAGCTCACCATCGAAACCGTCAATACTCATAAGCGCTTTTACTACAATTATCTAGGTTGTTGATAGAAAACGATTTTTTATCAACAACACAATAGCGTGTGGAAAAATAACGATTTTTGTGGATAAAAAGTTGTTTAAAGTCGTTCTAAAACATTCACCATAACTTGCGTCAATTTAGGCTCGGCGACGGCCGCTGCAGCGAAAATTTGTTCAAGATTAATGGGTTTTAAAGCATCTGGGAAGCATTCGTCAGTAATCACTGAAATTCCTAGAACATCCATACCCATATGAACGGCGGCAATTACTTCCGGAACGGTGCTCATTCCAACAACATCAGCGCCAAGTTGGCGCATATATCGGTACTCTGCTTTGGTTTCAAGCATCGGACCAGAGATAGCAAGATAAACACCTTCATGCATCCGAATGTTTTTCTCAAGTGCCACATTTCGAGCAATATCCATCAAACGCTCGGTATAGGGCTCACTCATATCTGGGAAACGTGGACCTAGTTGATCGTCGTTGGGGCCAATAAGTGGGTTGTCGCTTAAGAAGTTGATGTGATCATTAATCATCATGATATCACCCGCTTCAAAGTTGGTGTTCATACCACCACAAGCGTTACTCACAAAAAGAGTATGGGCGCCAAGCATCTTTGCCACGCGTACTGGAAATGCAATTTGCTGCATGGTATAGCCTTCATAGAAATGAAAACGTCCCTGCATCGCTACTACTGCTTTCCCGCCAAGGGTGCCGAATAACAACTTTCCGGCATGACTTTCTACCGTGGAGGTTGGAAAGTGTGGGATATCGGTGTATTCGATAGCATGTGTAACCTCAATTTCGTCGGCTAATTGGCCTAAACCGGTACCTAAAATAATGAGGTATTCAGGAGTGAAATCTGTTTGTGATTGAATGTATTGTACCGCTTCACTGCGTTTAGCGCGGAATTCTTCAACAGTGTCAAATGCCATGTTCTAAAATTGTTAGTTAGTCTAATTCGTCCAATATGTCGTCTAATCGGTCACTACCAGGTGGGTAGGCATGATCTTCATCCTCTAATGAAGATTCATTGTCTGGCGTTTCCATATCCAATTGAAAGCGAGAAGATTTGTTTTCCGTTTCCTCAGCTTCCACTTCTTGGTCTTCACTTGAAGTAGTTTCCTCTTCCTGAACTTCACTTTGGATAAGAGCTTCCTCTTTAGGAACCGAGTATACACCCGCTTCATCTTTACCAAACTGATCTAATGATTTCATTGAGTTTTCAAGATAAGAACTCATGCCAGCTATAATTTCTTCACGCTTATCCAATAGTCGAAGAATATTCTGGCGAATTTGAAGACGTTGGTGGTTCGCATCCTTAATAATTGCTTCGGCCTGCATCTCTGCTTTTGCAATACGATTGTCAGCTTCTGTTTTTGCCCCGTCCAGTTTTTGGGCTACCGATTCTTTTGTGGTTTGAAGTGTTTCGTGTAAAGCTTCTTCAACACGTTCATAATGTCGAACTCGATCATTCAGTTTCTCGATCTGATCTTCCAGTTCTTTGTTTTTATTAAGGAGGTGTTCTACTTCATTAGAAACTAGCGTAAGAAAAGACTGAACGTCGGTTACATCATAACCGCGAAGTGCTTTCTCGAATTGCTGTTGCTTAATTTCTAGGGGTGTAAGTTTCATAAGAGCAATGAATTTAAGTGAACCTAAGCTACATGAAAGTACTATTTATTCATTTAACATGTTCCGCAAGTTATTGTTGTTATCATCTTTTGATGATGTGCGGATTTCTGGTTCTTCAATCTCTATTTCGCCAGTAGCATTTGGGTTCTCATGAATACGAATTTTTTCTTCTTCCAGCTCGGCAACAATGCTTTCTAAATTAGCAATGCGGCGTTCGGTGCTTTTTTTGAAATCACCCAGAGCCTTAAAAAATTGAGGATTGATCTCACCTTGGCTTGTACCACTTTTACGGTTTAACCAAGTTTTCACGATGCTGAAGATATTCCAAAATAGAAACATCGTGAAGCCTGTACCAAAAACTATGCCCACTAGGGCTATTATAAACTCTTCTTCTCCCATAACTTCCTCTATGCGTTTGTTCTAGTTCCAGATGCCGAAGGGGGTTCTTGATGGTAATCATCTTTTATTTCGATGTCATCTAAGGGAACCTTTTTCTTTTGAGTAGCCGCATTTGATGAAACGGTAGCTTCTAAATCATCAATGCGACCTTTCAGATTGTGAATAATCTTTCGAAGTTCATTGATCTCTTTTGAACTCGCCATGCGCTTCTCTTCGGCTTTGAGTTCTTGTTTGCGGTACTCTATAAATAAGCCACCAATAATTGCGGAAAGTGGGATGAGAGCCCACCAAGGTAAACCAAATAACATAACGCCCTAAGTTTGTTGAGATTAGATTAATGGTGCCGACTACGTAATAAATGAATCTTAGTTGCGAGCTCCAAATATATCACTGCCAATGCGAAGCATAGTTGCTCCTTCTTGAATGGCTATTTCCATATCGTTACTCATACCCATCGAAATATGCTCGAGCTGAACACTGCCCTCGCTATACTGTTTATGTTCGTCGAATAGCGACTTAAGTAATTTGAATTCACTGCGTACTTCGCTCTCATCATCGGTGAAAGTAGCCATGCCCATAAGGCCACACACCGTAACATGCTTAAACGATTGAGAAGCGAGTAAAAGGTCTTTCAGCGCTTCTGGTTTACAGCCGCCCTTTTGTTTTTCATTACTGATATTAACCTGTATAAGTGCCTTTACATGATGATTAGCGTCGGCGGCACGTTTCTCAAATTCTTTTAAATACTTCAACTTTTCAATGGAATGAACCCAATGCACACGATCTGCAATAAATTTAATTTTATTGGTTTGAAGGTTACCAATCATGTGCCACTCGATGTTTTTGCCCGCTAACTCCGTCATTTTATCATCCAGCTCTTGCATGCGGTTTTCACCGAAATGAACTTGCTCATGTTCCATAGCATACTCAATATAACTTGTTGGCTTAGTTTTACTTACAGCCACAAGAGTGATCTCATTCGGATCGCGGCCAGCATCGGCACAGGCCTTAGTAATTCGTTGTTTTACAGTTGCTAAATTGGAAGAGATTTGATGACTATCCATTTAAAAACGCTTTTTCTTTGTGAAGTTTACTTAAACAAAACAAATATATCCTTTTATCATTCATGAAATAACCTTATTTTTGGAAGCTCAAAGAAAGCCTAAAATAAATTAGTTATTGATCAAGCTGACTTTAAAAAACCCAATACCTGCTTCGTCGGGCCAACTTATCTTAACCTTAAGAGAGGTAAATAGATAAAAATGGCAACCAAGATCCGACATATCACTACCTTCCTTAACCAGTGGGCTCCTCCGGGTACTAAAATGGATTACGATAATGTCGGCCTTCTTGTAGGCGACCCTGATGCGGAGGTAACAAACGTAATCACCTGCTTAGACATTACAGATGCAGTAGTTGATGAAGCCATTGCCGCTAACGCAGAACTTATCGTTGCTCATCATCCACTAATCTTTAGTAAGATTGGAAGTATTAATCCCACCAACGAGCAAGGTAAAATTATCTACAAACTGATTAAGAACGATATCAGTTTATTAGTAGCCCATACGAACTTAGATGCAGCCCTTGATGGTGTTTCATTTGTACTGGCCAATATGTTGGGCTTAGACAATTTGAAATTCCTTACTAAGAACTACGAGATTTCTAAAAAAATCAGCCTAGTTAGCGCTGTTGAGAACAGCGATTCGATGGTAAAACTATTGAATTACTACTCAGCCGAGAACGTGCATCATTATAGTGTTGAAAGTAGAGAAGCTGATTTACGTTGTTTTGAAGCTATTATTGATAAGCACAACCTTCCTGCACTTAAGAAAGGACTGAAGAAGGAAGGCCTGATTAAAGACGGCGCTCTTCAAGTAACCGATTTAGCATCCACCTCGAAAAACTTTGGAATGGGTGTGATAGGCGATTACCCAGAAGAAGGCGTTGGGAAAGAAGAGTTTCTACACCTAGTATCACAAGCGTTAAATGTACAAGCCATTCGCTTTAGTGGTGATGTAGAGCGTATCAAAAAAGTAGCCGTATGTGGCGGTGCAGGTGTATTTCTTAAAAATAAAGCCATTGCTAAAGGAGCCGATGCTTTTGTAACAGCTGATATAAAATATCATGAATACTTTACCGAGCAAGACGATTTCTTGTTGGTAGATGTAGGCCATTACGAAAGTGAGTTCCCTGTAGCAGAAGCCCTGAAAAATGAGATTTCAGAGGCATTCGACGACCTTTCCGTTAAGGTAACCCAGGTTGTTACCAATCCGATGCAAGTATATGTATCAGACCATAAACCCCAATCCATCCAAACAAGCTGAAGAAGCAATCCATGAAAGAAGCACTTCAACAACTAGCAAATTTACAATACATAGACAGCCGCATAGACGAGCTTAAGCAATTAAGAGGCGATTTACCGGAAGAGATCTTAGATATTGAGACTGACATCGCTCGAAAAGAAGCAAGGTTATCTAAGTTAGAGCAAGAGAAAACAGATCTTCAAGTTGAGTATGATAACTTGAAATTAGAAGTTGCCAGCTCAGCTGAAAAAACTTCGAAATACGAAGACCAGCAACTATCTGTGCGTAACAACCGTGAGTACGACGCACTAACCAAAGAAATTGAAGCGCAGAAGCAAGTTGTAGAAAACGCAACAAAGCGTTTAGCTGAAATTGAAAAGCGCCAAGAAGAAATCGATCCTGAGATTGAAGAAGCTAGCCAAGAATTAGATGCTGCTAAAGCTGAGCTTGAAGAAAAAAGCGATAGCCTTGAGTCGGTTACTAAGTCTACGGAAGAAGAAGAGCAAGCATTGCTAAAGAAGCGTAAAGAAGTTGAGAAAGAAGTAGATCAAAGATATTTACGTAGCTATAACCGCTTACGTGAAGGGCTTAACAACGGTATTGCTGTTGTAGCTATGGATCGTGGCGCTGCTTTTGGAATGGCACTTCCTCCACAAACTCAGGTTGAAGTTAGAAGAATGAATAAAGTTATTATTGATGAAAACAGCGGTCGTATCGTTGTAGATCAATCATTCTTTGACGAAGCTAAGAAGCAACTAACGATATAAAATGGTGTTTTTATAGTTTAAACACTGTGATCAGCACATTAAAAGGGAATGCTTAACGGCTTCCCTTTTTTATTTGAATCAGCCTTATTATTTGAATTACGAATAAAGCTGTATCTTTGTAATCGAGAAGGCCGGGTGATCGCTTCATTTCTTAGGAGATGGGGAGGAAAGTCCGGACACCAACAAGTACCGCGCTCTGCGATCTTTCGAGCGAAGCAGAGGATCGTTAATGGCAACGTTAGCGAGACAGACAGTGCAACAGAAAACAAACCGCTCCGATTGCTATCGGAGTAAGGGTGAAAAGGTGAGGTAAGAGCTCACCGCCCCGAAGGCAACAGAGGGGGCACGGTAAACCTCGCGGGGTGCAAGTTCATGTAGGATGGTATGCGCCACTTGTCGTAACGCCATCGGGTGGAATGCACCAGATAAATGATCACCGAATCAGTCATAGACTGAGGAACAGAATCCGGCTTATAGGCCTTCTCACAAATACATGAAAGCCCCATCCGAAAGGTTGGGGCTTTGTTATTGTATAGCCATTCTAAAAGTAAGCAGTACGCTATAGGTTCACCTTATAGGTGCCTTTGATGTTGCGATCTAATTGACGTTTAACATCCTTCTCTTTGATACTATCACGCTTATCAAAGCTCTTTTTACCTTTGGCTACCCCAATTTGAACTTTCGCAAACCCTCTTGTGAAGTAGAGCTTCAGAGGAACTAACGTGAATCCTTTTTGCTGCACAAACTTATCGAGTTCACGAATTTCCTTTTTACTTAGCAACAATTTGCGCTCACGACGTGGATCATGATTGTAATAGGAGCCGTGCTCGTAAGGCTTCACATAAAGCTCTTTTAAAAACACTTCACCATCTTTGATATAAGCGAAGGCATCCGTAAAGGAAGCTTTGCCCTGGCGAATAGATTTAACCTCTGTGCCCTGTAAAGCAAGCCCAGCCTCATAGGTCTTTTCTATGTGGTAGTCGTGGCGGGCTTTGCGGTTTTGTATGGTCGGTGTGTTATTCGTACTCATGGTAGAATATAGGGCTCAGGTCGTGTGAAATTATATTTCGAAGCCGAGTTCTTTTAAGTCTTCAACCACTGCTTCTTCGGGTTTACGATCCGGAAAGGTTGAATAGATCTCTAAAATTTGCTGAATCTCGCTAACGGCTTTCTCATTGTTTGGATTAATTTTTAATACCTCAATGTACTGCTTTAATGCACCATTCATTTTGTCGCGCATATTGGTGGCATTCGAATCACGGTACTCTAGGTATAATCCATAATTTAAATGGGTTTTCTCGCGTAATGTTTCCACTTCAGGAGTGCTTTCTTGCTGATCAAGCAATGTAAGTGCATCGGCATATTGGTCGGCATCTAAAAATGCTTCCACCTTTTCACTTAGCGACATTGTGGTCACTTTGTCTGATTCTGATTTATTACAAGCTACAAGTCCTAAAATGGCTAGTACAACTAAGAAATTTTTCATGAATGGTTTGTTATAACGTAATGATTGGATTTAAACTAATGCAGAGCACAAATATAAGCATACTTATCCAGCCTATCACTTTTCTTCTGGTTGATAAAGGCTCAAAAAAAGTAACCGGCGGGTGCTCAACTTTAACAGCAAAAGTGATGAAGAAAGTCCAAATACCCCATATGAGCGAAGGTTGAGCATCGCTAGGATTGGTAAGTACATATAGGTAAAGGCCTGAACAAAGTAATGACACTGGAAAGAGTACGTTCACCCATTTCATCTCACGGTGGAAAGCAATTTGCATCACTGAAAAGAGAATGATGGCCCAAATCAACCAGCTTAAGGCACCAAAAGAAGTATCGTATTTACCTAGTAAATCATGGAAGAGAGGCACTAATTCAATACCCGCTAAGATGGTTACGAAGCTATAGAATAAACGAGCTACAATCTTATGGTTCTTGTAGCCAATTAAGCTGTACAGGATGTGCCCACCATCTAATTGCCCAACAGGCATAAGGTTTAAAGCCGTAAAAAAGAGCCCAAACCAGCCCGCCAATAAAAATGGGTAGTGATACATCTCCCAAAGAGGAGGTACATTTTCAAAGAAAGAAGCTAAGAAGTTATAAAGCAGGGTCTCTCCAAAAATAATCACCGTTCCCTCGTTGCTTGAAAGTACTTCCGTGGGAAAGGTACCTGTTTGCGCTACATAAGCTTTGAGTTCTTCATGACCAGCAAAATTTTGCACATGGGATGGGTCGGGCAGATTGGCGAATCCAACAATGAGGATGATAAAAGAAACGATGAAGCCTGCAATTGGCCCTGCTATGCCTATATCGAATAACTCTTTGGTTCGGTGAATTTTCTCTTTAATCCGAATAACGGCTCCGAGAGTCCCAATACCCACAGGTAGTGGAATATAGTAGGGCAAGGAAACTTTGATGTTGTGATAGACTGCTGCGAAGTAATGGCCAAACTCATGAAAGGTCAAAAAACTAAGGAGCAAGGAAGCGAATAAAACACCTCTTAAAAGATCCTGAGTGCCCGGCAATACAATTGGCCCAATCTGAGTGAAGCCTGAACCATAACCCACAAACACCGATCCTACTACCGATACAGATATAAAGGTAAGTACAAATAAGCCGAGGTGTTTTGCTATCGTTTTAGCATCGGGCTTATTTTTGGAATACCGATTTTGAGATAAAATTTCGAAATCGGCATCTACATTAGATTTTGGTGAGTCGTAGCTCAAAAAGTAGTCCTTATTTTAATACTGCTCTTGATATAGGCATGGTCATACAACGAGCGCCACCTCGTCCACGGCATAATTCATGGCCTTGGAAGCTTACGGCAATTCGGTGATCTTGATTCGGATCGAGCCCTTTTTCACCATATTCTTCAATGAATTCAAATTGATTCATATACGAATAACCATGATCAACCAGCGTGTTGAAGGTATTGGTATTACGTTCATACCCAACAATTACTCCCGGTGCTAGAGCAAACACGTTGGCTCCATCGGTCCATTGTTCTCTAAATTGATTCGTTCGGTCTTCGCCTCCACATTTGATGAACTCGTAGTTATTTGATGAGAACTCATTAAGTGCGTTTAAAAGAGAGGGCCTATTTTCAGCAACAATACCCCCATTATGCTTTTGAAGTGCTACAACATTATCCCGTTGCTCCATAATGGCAGGAGGAAAGGCAATGCACTCGCTATTGCTGGCAAAAGTGAATATCGTATCCAAGTGCATCGATGCCCTTTGTTTAGGGATGTCGACAGCAAGCACCGTTTTAACACCATGATTAAGCAACCCTTCGCTCGCTTTCAGAAGCCCTGTGAATGACGTTCGTTCACTCATCCCAATAAGCACTAAATCTTTACTTTCAACCAGAACATCCCCACCCTCAATCGACTGATTTCCAGAAATACGAATCGCCTTGTCTCGTACACTTTCGAAAAGTGGGTGGAATTGCACGATGGTTTCCATCATCAACGATTCCCGAAGACGTGTTTTAGTAGCCGCACGAGATAATAAAATGGTGTCGTCAATAACAGCCGCTAAATCGCGAGTAAAAAGTAAGTTCGGCGATGGGTGTAAACTAAATTTATGAGACCCCGGTAGTGTTCCTTGAGTGGAGAATACCAACAGCTGATTGGGGGTTAGCCCAAGAAGTTCTTTTTCGATCACTGATAAGTTTTCCTCAGGGAATTCTTTAATCAACTGCTCAATATAAAAGCCTCTAGCATCTTCAGATTGCACCGCATCTAAAAACAGATCTATGATTTCGAGCACTTGACCATCACGAGGCATTGCAGCTTTAAATACCTTCAACATATCGAGGTGCTCGCCACGGGCATCTTCTTCAAAGATGATGTCATCGAACAGAAGTTCATCTTTTAATTCAGGATTCACTAAAGATACTTCATGACCTGGAGTGTGAACAATTACTCCGTTAAGGTGTCCAATTTCAGAGGAAACGTTGATTTTCATAGCTGTGTTCTATTTCAAATTTTGAAGGCTAAATATACTAGTATACACTTCCATAAATAAAATGTATTTCAGAAAACCTATGGCTATTTTGAAGCCAAGGTAGTAATAATAGACTATGATTAAGAAAAAAGAGATAGAATCGCTTCTTTACCTTATGGACGACCCCGATCCATTTGTACAAGAGAGTGTACAGCAACGGTTTGTAGAATTAGGTGAGTCGGCCGTGCCGTTATTAGATGAGTATCGCGTTGATCTTAAACAGCCCGCACAGAAAGAAAAAGTTTCCGATTTAATACACACACTAACTTTTGAAGGACTGCAAGCTGATTTTGTATTACAGCTTGAGCAGGGTATAAAAAACAGGAAAGATTTAGAAGATATACTCTTTATTTTAGCGCGATTCGGCAACCCAACGTTAAGAACTGCTTCTTATAAAGAGCGACTTGATCACTTTGCAGAAATGGTTGCACCAAGTATCCGTTATAAGCTTGATGAACGAAAAAAAGCGAAGCAGTTATTTAAATTCGTATTCGAAGATCTCAACTTTAGAGGCGATACCGAGACCTACCACAACCCCGCAAACTGCTTTTTAGACCAAGTGATTGAGCGTAGAGTGGGGCTTCCAATTTCGTTGAGCCAAATTGCTATGTTTATAGCTCGCAGACTCGATTTACCCGTTTTTGGTGTGAATATGCCTATCCATTTTATGCTTACGTTTATTGGCGATAAAGAGGAGTTTCTAGTAGACCCTTATGATAAAGGAGCGGTTGTTAGCTACGATCAGTGCTATTTCTTTTTGAAGAAGAACAACATTGAACCACGTCCTGATTTCTTTCAAATGGCCTCTGATATGGACATACTCATCCGAACCATTCGAAACTTAATTCATAGCTATGAACGCCAAGAGCAGTTGCATAAAGTAGAAGACTTGAAAGCGTTATTGTCTACGGCTGAATTGTTTGAGTAGTCCTTGATGCCTTCTGGAAGCTCCAGCTTCGCTAATAACGAGGTAATTTCATTCACTTACCTATCTCCCCAACAACGCCGTCATCCTAAGCCGAGCGAAGGATCTTAGGGGATAGGCGTTTGGGAATTTAATGCGCTGACGTGATTTATACCAAGGGTCATGGGATTGTTGTTCACAGCATTAAATAGATTGTAAACCCTGTGCTAATATCCCGCAAGATCCTTCTCCACCTACCGGCGGATCAGGATGACCAATTAATTTTAGGTGGAATCTTGTAATAAACTTTGTCACTTCGAGTGTATACGAGAAGTCTAAAGATCTAATAAAAAAGCTGTCATCCTGAGTAGGAAAGGCTGTGATGAGGCTGAAGGGTGCTAACACGAAGGATCTCAA
>Ga0098059_1000132_pt1 | contig 63771 bp, 45 predicted proteins | sample 20_taG_FD_92580 | JGI IMG/M metagenome (GOLD analysis project Ga0098059, IMG submission 92580) | Marine viral communities from the Subarctic Pacific Ocean - 20_ETSP_OMZ_AT15318 metaG | ecosystem: Environmental > Aquatic > Marine > Oceanic | place: Subarctic Pacific Ocean | collected 2015-01-19
GACTTTTCAATGATGAAAGGAAGATTATCAGGTTCCTTGGATTTATATGATAAAACAACTGATCAATTATTGTTTGATGTGCCTGTTGCAGCAGGTACTAATGTTGGGGATAGAGTGACCACCAACATTGGAGAAATGAATAATAAAGGAATAGAATTAGCTCTAAACTACATTGCTGTAGATAACGAACAATTTGGCTGGGATTTAAGCTACAATTTTACTTACAACCAGAATAAAATTGTAAAACTCAATAATGAAATAGACGAAAATAGTCCTGGGATTCAAGTTGGAGGCATTTCAGGAGATATTGGTAGAACTATTCAAGTTCTTCAAGTTGGACAGCCAATATCTACTTTCTATTCTTACAATCATTTATATGATGATGCAGGTAATCCCCTAACTGGTGGAACAAATAGTATTTATGAGGATTTAAATGGTGATGGAATTATTAATGAAAATGATTTGAAAACTCAAGGAGTTGCTATCCATCCGATATTTACCAATTTAAGTTCGAATATGAGATATGGAAATTTTGATCTTACTTTCACATTAAGAGCAAAGTTGGGAGGACAAACTTATAACAATACCGCATCTGCTAATGGATTTTCAGGAAGACTTACAGAAGCTCAAGTGTTAAACAATTTGCATGAATCAGTAATTGAAACTGGTTTCCAAAACCGACAATTACTTTCTAACTATTATATAGAAAACAGTAATTTCTTAAAATTGGATAATCTTTCAGTAGGGTACAATTTTAATCAATTAAAAGATTTCAGATTGCGATTATATGGAACGGTGCAGAATATGTTGCCGATTTCAGGATATAGTGGCTTAGATCCGGAGGTGCAGATTGACAATAACATTTACCCTCCTTCAACAGCATTTATTTTCGGTATAAACGCTAAATTTTAAATAAAAGAAGATGAAGAAATTTATATATATAATTCTAGCAGGTTTCATCCTATCATGTACTGATTTGGATTTAAGACCTGAGTTTGGGGAAACAGGAAATATTGCTTTTCAGGATGTAAAAAATCTGGAGCGTTATCTAGCTAAAATTTACGCGGCCTATAGTCTTACAGGACAGCAAGGCCCAGCAGGTGATGCAGATTTACAATTAGTAAATGATGAAGGATTTACTTCTTACATCAGAGCCTATTGGAAGGCACAAGAATTAACTACTGATGAAGCAGTTATTGCTTGGCAAGATGCCGGTATTCAGGATTTAAATACCCATACTTGGTCTTCAGATAATCAATTTGTAAGAGTGTTGTATTATAGGCTGTTTTTAATCATTTCATACAGTAATGATTTCTTAGAGCAGAGCACAGATGATTTACTAGCCGATTATGGTTATGATGAGCAAGATAGAGCATTGGCAAAAGAGTATAGAAATGAAGTGAGATTTCTTAGAGCAATGGCTTATTGGCATGCATTAGATTTATTTAGAAATATCCCTATTGTAACAAGAATTACAACTGATTTTCCTGTTCAAGATTCACCAGAGGAGGTATTTAATTTCATTGCGGAGGAATTACAAGATATTGAAAGTGAAATGCCTGATCCGCAACAGAATGAATATGGCCGAGCTGATAAAGCAGCCGTTTGGATGTTGCAAGCTAAATTATATTTGAATGGACAAGTTTATACAGGAAATGATTATAATTCTGATGCAGTTGCAGCCTTGGAAAAAGTATTAAACGGCCCTTATTCAATTGAAGATGATTATCAATTGAACTTCAGAGCAGATAATCATACAAGTAATGAATTGATATTTACTCTTCCTGCTGACGGTATTCAAACACAAGGATATGGAAGTACCACTTTCTTAATTAATGGTTCAATAGGGGGAAATATGACTTCTTCAGATTATGGAACAAGTGGAGCTTGGGCAGGGTTAAGAACCACTAAAAACTTGGTTCAGTTATTTCCTGATGAGACAGGTGATATTGATAATAGAGCCAGATTTTTTACGGATGGACAAACTTTGGAAATTGCAGATTTAACTGTATTTACCGAAGGATATGCAGTTCCAAAATATACTAATCTCACCTCTGAAGGCGAACAAGGAAGCAATAATGAATTTGCAGATACTGATTATCCTTTGTTCCGATTAGCAGATGCTTATTTAATGTATGCTGAAGCTGTATTAAGAGGAGGAGGCGGAAGTGAAGCCACCGCACTAGGTTTAGTAAACGAATTAAGAGAAAGAGCTTATGGCGATAATTCAGGAAATATTTCTGCTGGAGATTTAACACTTGATTTCATTCTTGATGAAAGAGCTAGAGAGCTTTATTGGGAAGGCCACAGAAGAGCAGATTTAATTCGATTTGGAGTTTATACAGGTGGTGAATATACTTGGCCATGGAAAGGAAATAATATAGATGGTGCTTCAATTAGCGAACATTTAGAAATATTCCCTATTCCTGCTACTGATTTAGCTGCTAATCCTGAATTGGAACAAAATGATGGTTATTAATTAAAAATTTTCTTCTTCATATACAACCATATAACGAAAATGCAGGGAGCTTTGCTCCCTGTTTTTTTGTGGGCAATAATTATTGAGTAAGAGGAGTGAGACAGAGAAATTTCAATCTTCAGACTTATAACATACAACTCCACTCTTCAATACCTCAACACTTACGCACTTAATTTCAAATTTGTAAGTCCTAATTGGCCATTCAGGTTGAATAATAACATTAAATGCCGTACATTCGCACAAAAATTATCCAAGAATGAACATACACGAATATCAAGCCAAAGGAATACTTGAAAAGTACGGAGTAACCATTCAAAAAGGAATCGTTGCCGATACACCGGAAGAAGCTACTGAAGCTGCTAAAAAACTCAACAAAGAGACTGGAACTGAGTGGTATGTGCTAAAAGCACAAATCCATGCTGGAGGAAGAGGAAAAGGAAAAGTGAAGGAAACAGACTCAAATGGAGTGGTATTGGCCAAAAGCTTGGAGGATGTAGGTCCGAAATCAAAAGCTATTTTAGGAGGTACTTTAGTGACACACCAGACAGGTCCTGAGGGTAAATTAGTAAGTAAATTATTAATTGCTGAGGATGTATATTATCCAGGAGAAAGTGAGCCAAAAGAATTTTATGTTGGAATCTTATTGGATAGAGCCAAAGGATGCAATGTAATTATGGCTTCTACTGAAGGTGGAATGGATATCGAAGATGTTGCAGAAAATACACCTGAAAAAATATTCAAAGAGTGGATTGACCCTCGTGTTGGATTGCAAGGATTTCAAGCTAGAAAAGTAGCTTTCAAATTAGGTTTGGAAGGTGATGCTTTCAAAAACATGGTGAAATTCATCCATTCTCTTTACAATGCTTATGACGCTACGGATTCGTCAATGTTTGAAATAAATCCTGTATTAAAAACTTCTGATAATAAAATCTTAGCAGTGGATGCTAAAGTGAATTTAGATGATTCAGCTTTGTTCCGTCATAAAGATTTAGCAGAAATGCGCGATAAATCTGAAGAAGATCCTGCAGAAGTAGAAGCAGCTGAATCAGGCTTAAACTATGTGAAGTTGGATGGTAATGTGGGTTGTATGGTTAACGGTGCCGGATTAGCAATGGCTACTATGGATATCATCAAATTATCAGGTGGTGAGCCAGCTAACTTCTTGGATGTAGGAGGTAGCGCCAATGCAGAAACTGTTGAAGCTGGTTTCAGAATCATTTTAAAAGACCCTAAAGTTGAAGCTATCTTAATCAATATCTTTGGTGGTATCGTTCGTTGCGATAGAGTTGCTAAAGGAGTTGTAGAAGCTTATAAAAACATAGGAGATATAAAAGTACCTATCATCGTTCGTTTACAAGGAACAAATGCTGAAGAAGGTGCAAAAATCATAGAAGAGTCAGGCTTGAAAGTAACTTCTGCTATTGTATTGAAAGATGCAGCAGAGCGAGTGAAAGAAGCACTGGCTTAATTAATTACGAATGGAATAATTACGAATTACGAATTAATGCACACCAATTCGTAATTCGTAATTTCCCAATTTTAAATTAAAGCACCTGTAGCTCAATTGGATAGAGTATCGGATTTCGGCTCCGAGGGTTAGGGGTTCGACTCCCTTCAGGTGCACTTTACAACACTTCAAAAGGCTTTAAAACCTCTCAAAGGACATTTGAGAGGTTTTTTTATTTGAGAGGTTTTCTACTCATCGTAATATATTAAGTAAAGACTGTTATCTTATTTAATCCAAACTTGCATACAAGCATAATAAACAAATGCAATGAGTCAATAGTTACAATTGAGCGCCATATAAAAGCATAGTTAAAAATGTTTAAAATCCTTTACGTAAGCCTAATTCTATTTTTAATGGATACAAAAATAATATTTGATTTCGATTCCAATAAAGATACAAATAACTGGAATGTAGTGGATGATACCGTGATGGGAGGAATGTCAAATGGTACTTTTCAGTTATCTCAGGATGGTCATGGAGTGTTCGCTGGATATGTAACTACTGAAAACAATGGCGGTTTTTCATCTGTTCGTTATGGGTTTGAAAAGATGAGTGTTGAGGGGTACTCAAAAGTAGTGATTAAATTAAAAGGTGATGGTAAAGATTACCAGTTTAGAATAAAAGCCAGTCAGCGTGATTACCATTCTTATATAAATGAATTCTCGACTTCAGGAGAATGGGAAGAAATTGTAATTAATCTCAAAGAAATGTATCCTTCCTTTAGAGGCAGGAAACTGAATATCCCTAATTTCTCTGGAGACTCAATTGAAGAAGTCGCATTTTTAATTGGGAATAAGAAAAAGGAAAGTTTCCGCATGGTCATTGATAAGATTGAATTGAAGTAAAGCACCAGAATTCAATATCTTGGTTTTACAGTCTCCCTATGTCAAAAGTCCAATATTTTGGCAAAGCAATCTCTATTTTGCCCTAAAATAATTTCACTTATAGTTCTACCACTCAAAAAACTCAAAGAGAAAGTGTATTTTAATTTTCATAGTAGGCAGTAATTTGTTTTGACAATCCACTCAATTATGAATCAAAAGTTTCATGAGACGGATATTAAAATATTAATATTGAGTAAAAATAATATCCTAGAAATAGTGTGAATTAAGTATTTTTATTAAATTGTTGTTGTAAACTGCTGATATTCAGAATAGTATATATTATAAGTTCATTTTATCTTTCTGGTTTCGGTAATAATTATTTAATAGAGTGAAAAAACTCCTTCTTATATTCTTGATGCTTCTGAGTATCAAAGCGATTGGCCAAATTCCCATTTACAAATGGATGGGCGGTGATACCGTTGTGAACGCATCTGGTTCTTTACAAAAAACTTATGTTGGGCCCAGACAAAATGCGGCATCCTGGCAGGATAAAGATGGGAATTATTACATTTTCGGTGGCGAAGGAAATGCTACTGACGGGAAAACAGGAATACTAAATGATTTCTGGAAATATGATCAAAATGACGGGATTTGGGAATATCTCAGTGGTGATATCGAAATTAATACCATTCCCGGAAATAAGAATGCCTTGAGATTTGATGGAAGGGATGATTATGTTCAAATTGATGGCTTAATCCCTTACAAAAACGATTTTACTTGGGAAGTTTCTTTTAATACTGAGCAATCAAATGGTGCAAAAGGGCTTATTTCTCTATTAAATTCAGCTTGTTGCTACGATGCTGGAACCACTACTAATTTTGGTCTTTATATAAGTAATACCAATATTTATTATCAACGGGATGGTTTTGGCACTCATTTTATTTCAAATAAAATTGAACCTAATATTTGGCATAAAATATCTATGTCAGTTGAAGTTGATGCCAATGGTGTACAAGAGTCGATAAAATTTCATTTAAACGGCCAGTTTCTAAATTCTATTCAAGATGATTTTGATAATTTAGTTGATGATACTGATACCACATATATGGCCACCATGATTGGGCGTTCCAATTTCGGAAATTTTAAAGGTTTGATTGATGAAGTTGTTGTTTGGAATTATGCGAAAACTGAAATTGAGATAGAAAATGAATGGACAGAGAATGTTATTAGTACTGACCCGCGCTTAACAGCATTTTATGATTTCAATCAAGGAATCCGAAATGGAGATAATTCTACCACTCTCAACACTGTATATGAAACAAAATATTTTTCAAGAGGAGATTCAGTTGATTTTAATTTGTTTGAAAATCAATGGAGACTCTCTCCAGATGTTAAATTAACAAGAGAAAATGATTATCCTCTATACAATTATTCAACTTCAGTCAGATTCAATTCATTCGACCAACCATTTAAAACTAAGTGGGCAATCGGTAATACTGCAAATGTAAATGAAAATGCTTATGATAATTTTGTTCAGATTTATCTGAGTATGTTTAATAGCCCGGAAGGCTTTTTAAACAATCCGGTTTCATTGCATCTTACAGAAGAGAATAGATTTTTCGATGTAGAATTTACTCAATATACGGAAGACCCATCTACCACAGGCGGGCTAGGAGGTGGTGGCTTTGCCGTTTCCTATACAGAAGTGACCGAGCCAATTCCTTTTGATACTTTGGCGGATAGCTCACCGAACTCATACGATGGGAAATTGATGAATTTTACTAACAGATCGGAACCTTATTTTAAAGGTGAAATGGCTCAAGTTCGCATTTGGAATGTGGCTAGAACTGCTACAGAAATAGCCGATAATTTATTGGAGGTCAATCCGGAAACGGCTGGATTGCTGGCATATTATGATTTTAATGATGGTATTCCAGATGGAGATAACACTCAGATAACTCAGTTATCAGATAATACAAGCAATAATTTTAGTGGAAATATTTTAGGTTTCGATTTGCAAGATACAATTTCAAATTTTGGGGAAGCTACCTTGCCCTCAGCTGCCAGCCCCACTGGAACTTTAAAATTTGATGGTTTTGGGGATAATATTGAAATTCCATCTTTGACCGCGTACATAAACAATTACACGATTGAAACTTGGTTTAAAACCGAAGAGGATGGTACCTTATTTTCCTGGTCTCCACCAGGAGGTGAAAGTGATTGGGCTGAGGGTGGTATTACTTTCTTTATTCAAAGTGGTGGAATTGCAGTTGATGTTTATAATGTGGGTGGCCCTTGGGGCGTAAGAAAAGGTGGAGCAAATATTACCGACAATCAATGGCATCATGTGGCTTTTACTATTGAAAAGGATAATAGCGACATTAATGAAAGAATAAGAATTTATATTGATGGTGTTTTGGAGAGTGAAACCTTCTTTAACTTTTCGGATATCATTAACGATGGATCGGGTAATTTTATCTCTAAGATAGGGTATACCAATCGGAATTTCCCTTTTCTTGATATTTCCAGTGGTGGCTTAACTCCAAATAGTAATTCTAACTGGGTGGCAGGTAAAAACGGCAATGCCCAATTATCAAAATCACAGAGCTTTTTTATTTCCGATGAGGAAGATAATTTATGGATGTTTGGTGGCAAAGGATTGGATGAGTTTGCCAGTGAGGTCTTAACGGCAGATTTAAGAAAGTATAATTTCGAAACACAATCATGGGATTTAATTTCCGGAACAGATACTGTAAATGTCAGTGGTGTATATGGCAATCTTATGGAAACAAATGCTAATGATCGCCCGGGGGCGAGACTGGCTTCAAATGGTTGGATAGCTAATGACTCCATCTTTATTTTTGGGGGTGAAGGTTATGATAAAAATGGTGAGAGGGGATTTTTAGGAGATTTATGGCTCTATGATATAGGGGATAATACTTGGACTTGGCTAGCCGGTGCTGATACTATTAATTCACCAGGTAACCAAGGAGGTAAAGGGGTTGCAAACCAAAGCTTCATTCCTGAATCAAGGAAAAGGTTTTCTTCTTTTAAAGACAATGAAGGTAATTTTTGGCTTTTTGGTGGTCAAACATCTGGTGAAATAAATAATCGAAATGATCTTTGGAAATATAATCCTCAGAACGGAGAGTGGACTTGGGTTTCTGGCGGAGCTGAAGGTGACGAGGCAGGTGTATATAATGCATTAGGGAGTGCGGATCCCTCCAATCAACCTGGAGCTAGGTCTGGAGCTCAAGTTTGGTATCAAAATGAAAAATTATGGGTGTTTGGTGGCTTGGGAGTTGATGTTAACGGCCAAATTTTAGATCGATTAAATGATTTTTGGTCCTATGATTTTGATGGTGATTTATGGACTTGGGAAGGTGGACCAAACTTTTCTGGAAATACCGGCAATTATGGTGAATTAGGAATCCCCTCAGTTGAAAACATCCCGGGTGCAAGGGAAAATGGTAATGCATTTTTAGATCAAGAAGGAAAATTAATCATGTTTGGTGGCTATAAATTCACACAAGGCAGGGCAGGGACTTATAATGATATATGGAGTTATGATATTGAAACCAAGGAATGGACTTGGTTGGATGGAATCAATCAAACTGCTGGCTTAACGGTCACAAGTACCATTGGTACAGTTGGAACTGGAACAAAACTATTTCCTAAGGCAAGGAACGGTGCTCATACTTGGACGGACGAAGATGGTAATTTCTGGCTTTATGGTGGTAGCCCTAATAGCAATTCGGCACTTGGAATGTTGAATGATATGTGGAAATATGATGCCAATAATGATTTTTGGACATATTATGGTGGCTCGGTTGATCCGGATAGTACAAAAGGAGAATATGGAACAAAAGGGCTTGGAGCTATAACCAATAAACCTAGATCGAGATGGCACGGGAATTCTTGGTATGCCAATGATGGAAAACTCTGGTTTTTTGGAGGCATCGCTGCCGAGGGAAATGGAGGGGATATCGTCTGGCTTAATGACCTTTGGAGCTATGATCCTATTGGAGAAATTTATACTTGGGAAAGTGGAAGCAGTCAGGCTGATACACAAGGTAAGTACGGTTCTAAAGGTGTTTCAAATATTAATAATACACCTGGGGCAAGAAGTAGTGCTACTTCCTGGGTGGACGAAGATGGCAATTTTTGGTTATTTGGCGGATATGAAAGCTTTGAATACTATAATGATTTATGGAGATTTAACCCTTCTAACAAAACGTGGACGTGGATTTCAGGCCGGAATAGTCAAAATATTCCAGGTTCCTATGGAGTGAAGGGAGAGGAAAATAGCCAAAATGAAATTGGATCAAGAAGATATACAGGCTCTTGGGTGGATGATGAAGGCAATTTCTGGGTTTTTGGTGGTCAAGGCAGAGATAAATCCTCCCAATTGGGTCTTTTGAACGATTTATGGAAATACAATCCTTTAACAAATAATTGGATTTGGATGAAAGGTGCTGATAGCATCAATTCAGAAGGTCATTATGGTATATTGGGCGTTCCTGATTCCAGCAATAATCCACCAGCTAGATACGGATATACTCATTGGAAAGACAATGTTGGCAATTTATGGCTCTTTGGAGGAGTTGCTGTAAGTGAATGGTATAATGACCTTTGGAGATATGATGTAAGAACCAATGAATGGACCTGGTTTGGAGGTGGAAAAGCATTATTTGATGAATTGGTAGCTACCGCGCCTTTTTATAATCTTAGTAATTATGGTACCAAAGGAATTGGTGATTCTACCAATTCTATTGGTAACAGGGAGCGAGCTATGGGGTTTAAAAATGATGATAATGCATTATGGCTATTTGGAGGAAGAACAGCAACCTCTCTTGGATATAATGACCTTTGGCATATTTCTTTTGTTCCGGGCAATCCGTTCTTATATCCAATTGATACCGTTCAATCCACTTCTTTTAGTTTTAGTTTCGATGAGGCATGGGCATCTTCTTACATTATTCAATTATCACTTGAGGAAGATTTTAGTAACGTTATTTCTGAATTCAACACCTCAAATAAAAATATTTCAATAGGGGATTTAGAACCTGCTACAAACTATTACTATAGAATTAAATCTGTAAATTCAATTGGTCAGTCTGAATATACGGAAGGGTATAATGTATTAACTCTACCGTCCAAGCCAACTATTCAAGCTATTGATAATGACCAAATCAATCAAAATGAGGTGATGCTGGAATGGGATTTATTGTTGGGCGAGATCAATAATTATGTTTTGCAAATTTCTTCCGATTCAACTTTTACTAATGAAAGTAAATTTATAACCGGATTTGAAAATAAGTTCTTTTCAAATAACATTAGTAATGATCTTATTAATGGGTTATCACCAGGATCAAAATATTTTGCTAGAATTAAAGGTACTAATAATTCAGGTAGTTCAGAATTCAGTGACGTTGTATCAGTTTTAACGAAGCCAGCTACGCCTAATATAAATGAACCTACTACACAAAATTCTGTAACGCAATCAGGGTTTCAGTTAAATTGGGATCCTGTGAATGGAATTTATAATAATTATAGGCTTTTTATAGCTGAAGATGACCTGTTTCAAGATCCTTTAGCAAATTTTAATGATATGCAGCTGCTAAAGACCGCAAATAATGTTCAAATAAATGGTTTAACTGCGGGTACTGAGTATTATGCATATTTGGTTTCAGAAAATGCTTCGGGTACTTCTTCTAATTCAGATACAATCAGAATTCTTACCAAGCCAGCTTCTCCCATTTTTAATCTTTCTAACTATTTAACAAATGTAACTCAAAACTCTGCAGTGATAAGTTGGGATACAATTCCTGAAATATTTGATGGTTACGAGATTGAAATTTCATTGGATTTTACTTTTTCGAATGAAAGCCTATTACTTGAAGGATTTGGTAAAAATGGTGTGGCAAAAGTGATTGATAAAATATTTAATGCAGATACCATTCGAAATTTATCAGCTGGCATCACATATTTTGTAAGAGTAAGAGCCTTTAATAGTTCAGGAGGTTCCAATTACTCTAATATCGTATCAGTCCAAACAGTACCAAGAGCGCCCTCATTTAATAACATTAATAATATTACACAAACCACAGCTTCAGTAAGTTGGAATTCCCCTTCTGGTGCGGATTCTTATTTAATAGACCTTAACACCAGTCCAAACTTTAGCTCGGACAGTGCTTTATTTGAAAATTTCCCTGTTGCTGTTGCTTTCCAGATACTTGAAGATTTAGAGCCGGGGATATCTTACTTTATTAGGTTGCAATCTACGAATGAAAATGGTAGTAGTGGATTAATTGACCCTTACGATTATAGTGATACATCTTTTGTTACAATTCCCGCCAATCCATTTTTGGAAGATGCTTTAGAAATTGGACAAACTACGGCATTAATAGGTTGGGAGGATATAAGAGGGGCAGAAGGCTATTTTGTAGATGTTTCTAATAATGGATTCCAAACATTTTTTAATAATTATCAAGCCGTTCAAATTGATACCAATCAAATTTTAATTAGTGAATTAATACCAGGAGAGGATTTTCAAGTAAGGTTAAGGTCATATAATCAATCTGGAAATTCCTCTTTTTCAAATGTTTTCACCTTTAAAACAATTCCTCCGCAACCAATTGCAAGAGATGCAACAACTATTGCCTCTACTTCATTTACTGCAAATTGGGATCCGGCATCGGGTGCGGAATTTTATATTTTAGAGTATTCTAGCAATAATTTTAGTACTTATGAGGAGCTAACTGTAAATTCTGCAGTCCCAACCAGAATTCAAAATTTAGTTGAAGGTAATTCCTATAAATATAGAGTAAGAGCTGGGAATTCATCAGGAATCTCCTCATTTTCAAATGAGGTGGAAGTAATTGTTACTACTAATTCCCAAACCTTATCATTAGCTAATTTGAATTTTCAAGAGAATTTTGAAAATGGAAGGGAATCTTTACCTATCGATATCCAATTAGGGGGAGGGCAAGGTCAAATTAATTGTCTGATTCGTTATAAAGGTATATTAAGTGATGATTGGCAGGACAGTCTTCGATTGGAGGCAATCGGTAGCAATCAGTATAGATTTACTGTCCAAGAATTTATGTTAGATGATTTAGGCTTTGAATTTGAAATTTTTGCTTCCGATGGGATTACTAATATTTTAAGAAGTAATAATGTGATTTATAGAAGTTTTAATAATGATCAGAGTGAGATTATTCCACTGTTTAATTTAACTGGGGAATGGCAGATGTTCTCTATTCCTTATGTGCTTGATGACAATTTGATCGAAACTGTTTTTAGTCCGTTTGGTCAGCTAGAATATAAATATGATTGGAGATTGGTACATTTTAATGGCAGTAATTATGTAGATGCGGGTTCGGGTATAAACAGAATTGAATTGGGAAAAGGTTATTGGTTAAATTTTAAAGTAGAAGGAGAAACTCAAATTAAGGTCGGAAGTGGTAAAGTAAATATTGACAGTCCGTTTAATTTGACTCTTAGAGAAGGATGGAATCAAATAGGGAATCCTTATAATCAAACAATTAATTGGGATAATATCCGTAATTTGAATCAAGTCAATAATAGTGTAGATCGATTAAATACTTATGACCCACAAGGGGATGGTTTCGAGGAAGATACCTTTCTGGAAGCTTTTGAAGGTGCCTTCGTGTGGTCTGATCTTGAAACGGAATTAGCAGTTTCATTAAATGACATTTCCTCATCTAGAATATTATCAGAAGAATTAGATCAATTTTCGTCTAATGTAGATTTACCTCAATGGGATTGTCCTATTTTTATTGAAACGCCAAAAGGAAACAACCATATAGCCTCTGTGGGGATGGCTTTAAATGCATTGGAGGGTAAAGATGAATTCGATAAAATGCAGGTTCCTCGTTTTTTAGAATTTACTGAAATGTATTCTTTACACCCAGAATATTTCTACCCTTATTTTAAAGAGGATATTAGATTAACCGATGAAGAGGAAAGTTGGTTGTTTACAATTTCATCTAATCAGTTGAAAGGAAAAACTACACTTTCATGGGATAATAGCCAATTTAAAAATGCTATTAAACAACTATGGATTATTGATGAAGAAAATGGTGTATTAACCAATATGAATGAGAATAATTCTATACCCATTAAGCTAAATGAGGATCACAAATTATCTATACATCTTACTAAAAATAGAGAATCACTCCCACTTCCTTTTGCAATGAAAATGGGTAATCCTTATCCAAACCCTACAAAAGATATTAGTAGCGTAAGTATAATGTTACCTAAATCAGCAATCGATTATGAGATCGATCTTTCATTATATAATGCCAACGGTAGCAAAATATCGACTTTGGCCAGCGGTAAATTCGAAGCGGGTATTTACATTTTCGATGTTGATTTTCGTGATTTTGAAAATATAAGTACAGGGATGTTTATCTACAAATTAGCAGTCAGTGGTTCTAATGGTCAAACGATTTTTAGAAAAATAATCTTAAATAAATAAAAATGTATACTCATGGGAAAGTCATGTTGAGAACAGTTTTAATGGCATTTATCATTTTGACTGTAAAGACATCAGTTGCACAAATAGTAACTGATAAAACAAATAAAATTGTATTAGATTTTAGAGGAGAAGAATTAAATACCTCTTTACCTAATATTGAATGGATCTATCCAAAGTTAGAATACACTAATACACAAGATGATCGAGTGCAATTAAAGGCAAAGATAACCTCTAGTATACCGCTTAAAAGTGTAATGTTAGACGTCAGTTTGGGTGAAAATGGAAGGAAAATTGGATCAAGAGCAGGTGAAATTGATGACCCATTTAATGTGGAAATTGATTTATCTATGAATGTGATCAAAGGTCAAAATTGGATTGAGCTTACGGCAGTTAATGAAGAAGGCGGGATTGTTAAGGAGCATAGAAGTGTAACTGTTGGTTTAGATGCAATTGGTGATGCTGTTACAATTGATCGAAAAGACTATGCTTTATTATTTGGAACCAATAGATATGATAATTGGAATGATCTGGTAAATCCCATTTTTGATGCTGAAGCAATTGGTAAAGAACTGGAAGATCGATATGGTTTTGAAGTTGAAATTGTAAAAGATGCCACACAAGATCAAGTGATGACAAAATTACGCGAGTATGCTCAAAGAAAGTATAAACCACAGGATCAATTATTTATTTTTTTTGCGGGCCACGGTGTGTATGATGAGGTCTTTGGTGAAGGATTTTTGGTAGCAAAAAACTCAATAATTAATGATGTAAGCAAGAACACTTATATCTCTCATAACCGGATTCGGAGTAATATAAATAATATTCCTTGTGAACATATATTTTTAGCAATGGACGCATGTTTTGGAGGAACCTTCGATCCTGTTTTAGCATCTTCTCGTTCTGCTTTATATGAAGATATAGACGATAAGGCATATTTAGTAAAAAAGCTTTCTAAACGGACTCGGAAATATCTGACTTCTGGAGGCAAAGAATATGTTTCAGATGGAATTAGAGGTTCTCATTCGCCTTTTGCTAAAAGCTTTCTAGAAGCTTTAAAAACCTATGGTGGCCCGGATAGAATACTGATCTTGGATGAGATAAAATTATTTATGGAAAGGTTAAGCACAACACCTAGATTTGGCGAATTCGGTAATGATGAAAAGGGAAGTGACTTTGTATTTGTAGCTAATTAATAAATAGCAATGAAATGTATTTATAAGATAATATCGGCCTCGATTTTAATTATAATAATTAATATTAATTTTTCTTTTGGACAGCAAATTGAAATAATGAATGTGCAGTTGAAAGGTCAAAATATTGAGGTACTGTATAATTTACTTGATGAAAGAATAGACCGGAGCTACACAGTAAACTTATATACCTCTAAAGATAATTTTATTCAGCCAATGGAGGAAGTGGAAGGAGATGTAGGCGTAGATATTCCTGTTGGAAATAATAAAAAATTAATATGGAATGCTAAAAAGGAACTAGGAGATGATTTTGAAGGTAATCTTTCTCTTGAAATAAAAGGCAATTATTATATACCTTTTATCACTATTGATGGAATTACTGAAGGACGAGAGTTTGACAGAGGTAAGGAGCATGATATCATTTGGTCAGGTGGGAGAGGTGATAACATTTTAAATTTCGAATTATACAGAGGAGATGATTTAATTGTTTCTTTTGAAGAAAGACCAAACAATGGAAATACTAGCCTTCAAATTCCTGTAAAAGTTAAACCTGGTGATAATTATAGATTCCGTATAAGTGATAAAAGAAATAGGGATGATGTTGTCTATACTGATTATTTTACAATAAAAAGGAAAATTCCGCTTAGCCTCCAACTTGTTGGAATGGCAGTAGTTGGTACAGGCGCAGGCATTCTCATACAGTTTTTAATTCCAGAACCACCAATTTCCGATCCACCTTTACCAGGCCGATAATTATAATTTATGGTGTTATATTGTATGACTCACTTCAAAAATCCAGGCACAAAAGGATTTCCCTTCCTATATTTAAATCCTTGAATAAGGGATAAAATTAGAATAAGAGAAGCACAAGCAATAGCAGTGTATGCAATTGAATTTAACTCTCCCCAATGCCGATATGATATGGCAATCAATGCCCATATAGCAACAGCATTAAACTCGCGCATATAACGACTGTAAAGAAAATACAGAAATAATACAGTGGTTATTAAGATCATGATGATGGTCCAGACCTCTTCAGAGAAGAATAAATTGAAGTTTTCTGTTTTTAAAAATGCTGCAATATTAGTTACAGTTGCTACCGTTATCCATCCACTATAAAGGCATATTGGCCACCAAACAAAGCCTATAATCTCTTTCGGTGCATCCCATTTTTCCATTTTCAATCGGACAATTGCAATCATCAAAGCAGCCAAAATAATCAGCATAAAATCAACTGAAATTAGAAATTGCTCATTTAGCCAAAACCAAAGCCAAAATCCAGAAGCAATATTGGCAATAGTAAGCCAAATGCCTTGTTGTGCTAAAGTTTCTTGATGCTTATTTTTAAAGGCTTGAATTAAGTACCAAATGGCATTTATAAATAAACCCAAATAAATAATTCCCCAAATAGAAAATGCATATCCGGCAGGAGTGAAGAGGCTATTGATTTCATCGCTCAATTGCCCCATTTTATTTCCATTTATTGCTCTTGTACTCACAAAATAATTCCAATAAACAATAGCTATAACTGAAAAGAGATTGATGATTCCGATAAGCTTTTTCATGATTTATTTTTTTATAAAAAACTCTAATAGTTTTATTAAGTTACATAATTCACCAGTACATTTTTATATTTTCATCATCTTTATTTTATTCGTTTGCAATATAAAATATGTATTTGTATGTAATTATTTTTACAATTAATTAAAGATTACGATTATTTTGATGTTCATATTGTCTATTTTTACTACTATATTTGTTTTTGAGTGAATCAATTTTATTAATGCCATCTTATCACATTAACAATAAACTTCCTTTTAAAATCTTATTATTCTACATTCTAGCATGTAGTGTATTTTATGGCAATGCTCAAAAAATTGATGTTCTTGAAGATTCTCTAAGAATTAATAAGCTAACTGATGAGCAGAAAATTAAGATTCATAATGTTTTAGCTAGGGAATATTCTTTTGTAGATGCAGTTAAAGCCATAAGTAATGCCGAAATGGCACTTAAACTATCACAAAATTTAAACTATTCTACTGGTATTGCAAATGCTTATAGAATAATCGGAAGTGTATATGCACAAAATGAAAATTATTACCAGAGTTTGGAGCTTTTTCTGGCTTCATTAGATATTTTTAAGAGAAGAAATGATTCTTTAGGTATAGCAAATGTGTATACTTCTTTAGGTCATTACTACAGAAGACTGCAAAAAGGTGAAAAAGCTTTTTCATATTATAAAGATGCTTTAGAAATATTTCGCGGCATAGGTAATGAAGAAAGGCTTGGAGTAGCAATACATAATTTAAGTGAAAGCTACCTGCATGCAAAAGACTATCAAAAAAGCAGGCAATTGGCACTAGAATCTATAATTATTAATAAAAAAATAGAGAACTTACCTGTTTTATCTGCATGCTATAATGTAATGGGTCAGCTTGAAATGGAGATCGGTGCTATAGATGCTGCTATAAATTATTTTAAAGATGTACTGGAAATTTCCAATCTATTAGGAGATAACTCTCAAAAAGTTGCCACTGTTAATGCATTAATTAATCTATCTAAGATATATTTAGAAAAGCAAGATTATAAGAAAATGCTTCTTTATTTCGATAGGGCCATAGCTTTTTGTAAAAGTAGTTTACTATCTGATAAGCTTACTGAAATTTATATGCTAATGATAGATTACTACAATGATGCGAATCAACCGGATTCAGTAGAATATTATTTAACTGAATATCAGGTTTTGATGGAAGAGCGAAAGGCACAACTTAATAAAGACAGATATCAGCTTATTAATTCTGCCGAGTCATCTTTCTATTTAAAGAAGGAGAATAAAGAGTTAGAAGAGTTTAGTTCCGTCCAAGACAGTAAAATACAAATGGCGTATTTGATTATTATTTTTATTTCAATTCTAATCATAATATTGGTATGGTCATTATTAACTAATATTAAAAAAAATAAACTATTAGCAAAGCAGCAAAAAACAATTGAAAGTCAAAAGAAACATTTGGAGGAACTTAATTTCACTAAAGATAAGTTTTTTAGCATAGTAGCTCATGACATGAAGAGCCCACTTAATTCAATGAAATCATTTTCTGATTTAATGCTTGACCATCTTGAAGATCTCACGCGGGAGGATATGATAGACATGAATTTGAAAATTAATAATTCATTGAATAATACCCTTAAAATGGCTGATAATCTTTTGAATTGGGCTAGAATCCAAATGCAGGATGTCAATATTCAAAGATCTAAAATTAATGTTGAAGAGGTTTTAAAACCAATCATTTCTCTCTATCTAGGTATATCCTCCAAAAAAGACATTCAGTTTTCTTCTAAGCTCGATGAAAATTTATTTATTTATGCGGATCCAGATCAACTCACATTTATTGTTAGAAATCTAATCAGTAATGCAATAAAGTTTACCAAAAAGCAGGGTAATATTAATATAATCTCCTATTCTGAAGAAAATAAAGTAATCATTAGGATTGAAGATGATGGAGTTGGTATGCCTAAGAAAATTAAAGAAAACGTATTTAATTTGGAGAACAAATATAGTATGAAGGGCACTGATGGGGAGTCTGGTACTGGCTTAGGCTTAATGTTATGTCTCGAATTTCTTAAAATGAATGATGGTGAAATTGAAATTGAATCAGAAAAAGATAAAGGAACAATTGTCACTCTCACCTTTGAATTGGATTCATAGTTATTTTAGCATCCAGTTTGACTATCGTTTGAAATAAAAAAATAACACTTTACTTCTTATTTCTATCTATCTCAACCTTACTTATTTTAAATCATAATCCAGCCAGGCTTTCGGTACTGACCTATTTACATCACACCCGCACACTTAAGGACTTAAAAATCTCAACACTTCAATAAAGGACCCTAAACTTAATAGTGTGCTCTATTGCTCTCAGCTCTTTTATCAAATCTTTGGAATAGGCTTTGTCAATATCTGTAATCACATAGCCAATTTTTTCATTTGTTTTTAAGTACTGACCTGCAATATTAATTTCGTGTTTGGCAAATAGCTGATTGATTTTAGCAATAATACCAGGTACGTTTTTATGAATATGGATTAATCTGTGAGCATTTTGTAACCTAGGTAAAGTTAAATTAGGGAAATTTACACTATTAGTGGTAGTTCCAGTATTGATGTATTCCATAATTCTGTTTGGAACGAAATTCCCTATATTTTCCTGAGCTTCTTCAGTGCTTCCTCCAATATGCGGAGATAAGATAGTATTAGGCAATCCTTTCAATTCCGATTCAAAAGGATCTTTATTGCTTTTAGGTTCTTCAGGAAAAACATCCACTGCACAACCTTTAATTTTGCCTGATTCTATATTGGATTTTAATGCTGGAATATCCACTACATGACCACGACTTAGATTGACGAAAATCACTCCATCTTTCATTAATTTAAACTCAGATTCTCCAATTACATTTTGATTTTCCGGTCTCCCGTCTATATGCAAGCTGATTATATCTGCAGTCTGTAGTAGCTCTTTTAGGCTATCAACTTTAGTGGCATTTCCCAAAGCTAGTTTTTCCTCTAAATCATAATAATAGACATCTAGTCCAATGCTTTCGGCAACAACTGATAGCTGAGCTCCAATATTTCCATAACCAATAATTCCAAGCTTTTTACCCCGGATTTCTTTACTTCCTGATGCAGATTTATCCCATTTGCCTTGGTGCATGAGCACGGCTTTGTCAAAGATGTTACGAGTAAGCATTATGATTTCGCCTATGGCTAATTCCACAACAGACCGAGTATTGCTAAAAGGGGCATTAAATACTGCAACTCCTTTTTCCTGAGCAGCGTCAAGGTCTATTTGATTGGTACCAATGCAAAAAGCCCCAATAGCCATTAATCTATCTGCATTTTCCAGCACTTTGGCAGTCACTAAGGTTTTTGACCTTATGCCAAGGATTGAAACCCCCTTTATCTTCTCAGCCAATTCGTCTTCGTCTAATCCAGCAGGATATTCTTCCACAGTAAAACCTTCTTTCTCCAAAAGATCTACGCCAATTGGATGCACATTTTCTAACAGTAAAACCTTAATTCTATTCTTGGGATATGAAAATGCTGACATAATTTTATTTTCAAATAATACCTCTTCAAGTGAAGGTGCAATATGATCTGCTTTTTTCATAACTTTTTCACGACTAACATTTTCAGTGAATGCATAGAATTTATTGGCTAAACCAGCAGCTTTTATTTCATAATCATTGTGCCCGTCACCGATCACATATATATCGCCATCTAAATCCAATTTCCGGATGACTTCAGCTTTACCTCCATCTCTTGATAATGGATTGTCTTCGCTAAATCCAACCACTTTGCCTTTATCATCAAAAAGTAATTCATTAGCATAAATATGATCTTCTTTTATCCCCAATTCGGTCACTATAGGTGTGATATATTCTTTAAATCCATTTGAGATTACAAAAATGGTCTCAGCATATTGCTTAAAGAATTCTTTGTTTCGCTGAAAAGAAGTAGAAACTTGTTTTTTCAATAATTCAATCAAGGGTGGGATATGTGATTTCTTAGCTTCTAAAAGCAACAATCTTTCCTTTAAAGAATCGCGAAAAGATATCTCACCATTCATTCCCAAATCGGTTAATTCTTTAATTCTTGCTTCTGCAGCCGCTTTTTGTGGTAAGCCTTGAAGGGAAATAGAAGCTAATAAATCCATTGCTTCTACTCTAGTAAGCGTACTGTCAAAGTCTATAATGAAATATTTATCCATGGTGAGGTATTGGTATTAAATTCTAATTATTATGACACAATTTAAGTTATCAATATTGAGGACTTTATTAAGTTATTAATATGCATAAATTAACTTATACTGATACTATTTTAACCTTAATATTGCAATATCTCCTTTGTTTCAATTTGTCTATTGTCTATTGTCTATTGTCTTTTCCCATCCTGATTTCAAATGTAAATCTCTTTGAGGAAATGGAATTTCAATGTTATGTTCCCCAAATTTCTTAAAAACAGCATAATATAGTTGACTTTTAAGAACGCCAGGTCTTTGAATAAAGTCTGATGTCCAAACCGTAAGATTAAAATCTAAAGAAGAATCACCATAACCTTCAAACCATAAATCAGGAGACGGTTCATCCAATACACCAGAATGTTCTTTTGCAACCTCTAAAACCAATTTTCTAACTCTTTCCGGATCTTCATTGTAGGATACTCCTATTGGTATTTTGAAACGGACTCGTCTATCATTATGACTCCAATTGATAACTGCACTATTAATAAACTCTGAATTAGGAACAATCACTGAAATATTGTCATTAGTGATGACAGTAGTAGATCGCATGGAAATAGAATACACATCTCCATTAATATCGCCTACCTCAATTCTATCCCCAACTTTTATGGGTCGTTCAAAGAGAATTATTATCCCTGAAATGAAGTTATTAGTAACATTTTGCAAACCAAAACCAATACCAACACCTAATGCCCCAGCTAATAAGCCTAGTGTACTTAAATCAAAGCCTGCAGATTGAAAAATGGTGATAAAGCCAATGATAATAACAGAATACCTGAAAATGGTCCCTATTGAATCTGAAACGCCTGTGTCTTTGATGTATTTATTCAAGACCCTTTTTACTAATATTTTGCTTAGCCTTTTAGATAAAAAGACTAATAAAATACTTGAGATGATAATAAATAATAGGGTGAGCAATGTAAAATCACTTCCTTTTATGTCAAAGATGACCACATTCAGTAGCTCATTAAATTTAGCCCAAAATTCTTTAATCCCGTTTGCAAATGATTCCATAAATCGAATATAATGATTTAAGGTAATAATAAAGAAGAATCTCCATAAGACAGAAACCTATAGTCATTTTTTAAGGCTTCATTATAAACTTTTTGCCAATCATCCCCTATAAATGCAGCAATCAGCAAAATCAAAGTGGATTCAGGCTGATGGAAATTTGTGATTAATCCATTAACCACCTGAAACTCGTAGCCTGGGAAAATAAAAATCTCAGTATCGCCATGTAGGCTATCCAGATTCTGTGATTCCATTAAATTTAAAATGGCTTGAAAACTTTCTTCCCTGCTAGGTAGCTGTTCAAATCCCCTTTCATAAGGATATAGCTTTTTAATATGGAATTTATTAGCTTCTTTATTGATTAATTGCACACCAAACCAATAGGCACTTTCCAAACTCCTTATAGAAGTAGTACCCACTGCGATAATTGGCGTTTCGCTTTGAGCTAAAAATTCAATAGTGGCTTTTTCTATTTGGATTTGCTCGCAATGCATATCATGATCTAATACATTATCTGCCTTTATCGGCTGAAAAGTTCCTGCCCCAACATGCAAAGTGAGTTCATGAATGGAATGAGATTGTTGAATGTCTTTTAAGATCGCATCCGTAAAGTGTAAGCCAGCTGTAGGTGCAGCAACAGCCCCCTCATTTTTAGAGTAAACGGTTTGATAGCGAGGCTTATCTTCTTCAGTGGCTGATCGATTTAAATAGGGTGGAAGAGGTGTAGTTCCCATCAATTCCACTATCTCCACAAATGGAACCGCTTCATTATCCCATTCAAATTGGACATAGTTTTTTTCGTAATCTGCAAAAGTAGCCGTAACTTTTATTTTACCGTAATCTGTCTCAAAGAACCTTTCTAGATGATCTTGGATTTTCCATCTTTTACGATTTCCCACCATACAATGCCAAACGCATTTATTCTTTATCAACATTGCTTGAGCAACCTCAGGAGTTGGTTCCATTGGTGAAAGCAAGAATATTTCAATCTTAGCCCCACTTTGTTTTTGAAAATGAATTCTGGCAGGAATTACTTTAGTGTTATTGAAAATCAGGCTGCTGTTTTCAGGCAAAAACGATTTTATATCATAAAAACGCTTATTCTGGATGTCTCCTTTTTGATAAACTAATAATTGAGAATGATCTCTTTCTGATAAGGGAAACTTAGCAATTCGCTCATCTGGTAAAGAATAATGATATTGCGCTAAATTAATTTGAGATGCTTTATGTAATAAATCCATTTTCTCTATTCGAAGCTGTTTTTAATGAGGATCAAATAATATTATCACTTTAGTTCTATACTACCTTCTTTTTCATAAGTCATTAACTCATTTCTTAACCATTCAGGAATTTCAATGGTTGTTTTATTCTTAGTGTCAAACATCACTTGTATAGAAGTTCCAATGGTATGAACTGTTTTGTCATCTGTGGTAATCATATATTCCAACACAAAGCTTTTCTTGCCCATTTCTTTGGTGCGCACCCAGCATTTGGTTTTCGGCATTCCGATTTTTAATTCTTGTAAATAGCTACAATTAATATTGGCTAGCAAAAACATATTTTTATGCCAATCCCAACTAGGGGATGCTTGTAGCATATATCTACCTCTAGCAATTTCAAAATATTGGATGTAAATGGAATTATTAACATGCGCCAAAGGATCTAAATCCGTCCAGCGTACTTGTATATCTTCTGAAAATTTAAAATTATTGGGGTCTACTGTTGGTCTCATTATCAATTATTTAATTAAAAAGCGAAATTACGATTTAAAATTTAGAGGAGGGTGAAATTGAATGGGAAATTGGATTGCATTCAATATTATAAATGGAATTGTTATAAATAGTTAAATTCAAAATCTATATGGAAACTCCTGTTTGCATGTTTTCTGCTTATTTTTTCCGCGTCATTCCTGTGGAAGCAAGAATCTATTGATTTTAACCTTTGGTTAAAATATTAAAAATGATCACATCACTACCCACTTCCTCTCATCAGAAGACTGTATAGCCTTATCAATAAATAACATCCCTCTAACACCATCCTCAATACCAGCTTTTACGAAATCCTTTTTAACATTTTCATTTAAAATAGTGTCAAAAAACCCCTCATATATCCTTTGAAAAGCTTCAGTGAAATAAGGTGAGTGTCCTGGTATATTCACTTCACTGCTTTCTCCAATTTCATGATCTAATCCTTTAATAGACTCTTCTCTAAAATCAGGATATTTTATAGTAAGGATATTGGGTTGATTATGATTCCATACTAATCCCGCCTTGCTACCATAAATATGCAAGCTCAAATCCTGATCTTCGCCTGTGCATATCTGACTAGCAGATAAATAGCCTTTGGCGCCACCTTCCATCTCCAATAAAACATTGGTGTCATCATCAATTTTTCTTCCCTCTACCAATATGGAAACATCTGCCATTAGCGATTTCACTTTCAAGCCACTTACAGATTCAAGCAGGTTAAAGGCGTGAGTACCAATATCAGCAATCGTGCCCCCTTTACCTGATTTTTCGGGATTTGTACGCCAGCTAGCTTGTTTATGGCCTTCCGCTTCAATTAATTGAGAAAGCCAACCTTGTGAATAATCTACTTTCACTTTTCTGATATCACCTAGATGACCCGAATCAATTATCTCTTTAGCTTTTTCCAATAGTGGATAGCCTCTGTAGGTATAGGTCATTGCGAAATGTCCTTTAGCTTTTTGTACCACCTTTTGGAATTCCAAAGCTTCTGTATAATCAAAAGCCAATGGTTTATCGCATATAACATGAAAGCCTGCTTCTAAGGCTAATTTTGCAGGCTCAAAGTGTAAGTAGTTAGGTGTTACAATGGCCACAAAATTCATTCTATTATTTTCACTTAATTGAGCTTCTTTCTCAATCATTTCAGCATAGCTGCCATAAATTCGATCTTCATTAAGTCCCAGTTCTTTGCCTTTTTCCAAAGATTTTTCTTTCGAAGAACTGAATGCACCACAAACCAATTCTGCTTTTCCAGATGCAGTGGCAGTAATTCTATGAATATCTCCAATCATGGAGCCAGGTCCGCCTCCAATCATGCCCATTTTTAATATTTTTTCCATGTTTATCTTTGATCTTAAACTCTATTTTCAGAGGTTGTTTTGTCATAATAACAACAAAAATCACATTGAAATACTTCCTTTTATATAAACTTTCTTTTAATTAGTTTCTTATTGCTTGAAACTAATCAATAACTTACTTATTATTAAATTTGAATACATAAATTTCGGGAATGAACAGAAGAGAAGCGATTAAAAAAACAGGTTTAGCCTTAGGCTTTGCGGTAACTTCACCATTATTGATGCATTTAATTCAATCATGTGATAGTAAGAAACCGCTAGGTTGGAAACCTCAGTTTTTTAATGAGAAACAAGCTTTATTGGTAGCGGCTTTAGCAAATCAGATTTTACCAAAAACAGATACGCCAGGTGCGCTAGATGTTGGAGTTGATGTATTTGTTGATAAAATGGTGGCGGAAGTATATAGCAAAAATGAACAAAAACAGTTTTTAAAAGGTCTTGAAGAACTTGAAAGAAATAGTGAATCAAAAAATGGCAAGTTGTTTACTGACCTCGAAAGTCAAGAGCAATACGATTTTTTATATGGATTGGAGAGCGAAATTCAGCATCTCTCTTTCGATTCTCCACCTCAGGAAAAACCTTTCTTTTTAATGCTTAAAGAGCTGGTACTTTTAGGCTATTTCACCTCAGAAGAAATAATGACCAAGCATTTAGATTATCAACCCGTACCTACTCAACTAGTAGGCTGTGAACCCATGAAATCAAATCAAAAACTAAGAGTAGGAAATTATTTTTAAGAATGAGTAAGGAAAAAAATCAGTATGATGCCATCGTAGTCGGGTCAGGAATTTCAGGTGGATGGGCGGCAAAAGAATTGTGTGAGAAAGGATTGAAGACTTTAGTGCTAGAGAGAGGTAGAAATGTAGAGCATATCAAAGATTATCCTACTATGAATAAAGCCCCTTGGGAATTTGAACATAGGGGAAAAGAATCTCAGGAAGTGCAGGAAGAATATTATGTTCAAAGCAAAACCTATGCTTTTGATGAAGGCTCTAAGCATTTCTGGGTAAATGATAAAGAAAATCCCTATACACATCCTGATAATAAAGAATTTCGCTGGTTAAGGGGAAATCATGTGGGGGGAAGATCTTTAACCTGGGGTCGACAAAGTTATCGGTTAGCTCCAATGGATTTTGAAGCTAATGCAAAAGATGGTATTGCTGTTGACTGGCCCATTAGGTATGAGGATTTAGCGCCTTGGTATGATAAAGTGGAGGAGTTTGTAGGTGTTTCGGGTAGAAATGAAGGCTATGAGCAATTGCCGGATGGTAAATTCCAACCACCTATGGATATGTATTGTGTGGAAGAGAAAGTTAAAGAAGCCATTGAAAAAAATTGGGATGACCGGTTTATGACCATTGGTAGAACAGCCAATTTGACTCAGAACAAGCACAATCGAACCAAATGCCAATACAGAAATTTATGTAGTAGAGGATGTCCTTTTGGTGGATATTTCAGCAGTCAGGCTTCTACTTTACCTGCGGCATCTGCAACAGGAAATATGACTTTAAGACCACATTCAATAGTGGAATCTGTTATTTTAGATGAAAATACCAATAAGGCAAAAGGTGTGCGCATTATTGACGCTGAGACTAACGAATATCATGAGTATTATGCAAAAGTCATTTTCTTATGTGCTTCTACCTTGGGTTCAACTTGGATTATGCTGAATTCCAAAAGTGACCGTTTCCCGGATGGGTTAGGAAATACGAGCGGTACTTTAGGCAAATATTTGATGGATCATCATTTTGAGGTTTATGTGAAAGCTGAATTTGATGATTTTAATGATAAATATCATACTGGTTACAGACCGAATGGTATTTACGTTCCTCGTTTTCAAAATATTAAATCCCAACATCCTGATTTCATAAGAGGATATGGCTTTCAAGGAGGAGGAAATAGAGTAGGTTGGGGCTATGGAAACAGATTGGCAGGTTTCGGGGCAGAATTTAAAGATGCTTTAATGAAGCCCGGTCCATGGGAAATGTCTTTTATGCCTTTTGGCGAAACTTTACCTTATGAAGACAATCAAGTCACCCTTAATGAAAACGTAAGGGATAAATGGGGACTACCAACTTTGCATATTGATTGTGAGTTCAAGGAAAACGAGCATCAAATGCGTAAGGACATGATGAAGACCGGAAAAGAAATGCTGGAAGTGGCTGGAGGTAAAAATATTGAAGCCGTGAACTTGCCTGCCGTTCCTGGATTTGGAATACATGAAATGGGAACTGCCAGAATGGGGAGAGACCCGAAAACATCCATGTTAAATAAGCACAACCAATTGCATGAAGTGCCGAATGTCTTTGTAACTGATGGCTCGGCTATGACTTCTTCTGCATGTCAGAACCCTAGTTTAACTTATATGGCATTGACCGCAAGAGCAGTGGATTTTGCGGTTTCAGAACTAAAGAAAATGAATTTATAAGATTTAATGGAAATCTCTTTAACTACACCTGCTTTACTATTTCCAGCTATTTCTTTGTTGTTGTTGGCTTATACTAATCGATTCTTAGCCTTAGCTAATTTGATTAGGAGTTTGCATGCCCGATATATGACTGAAAAGGATTTGAAAATTAAAGCTCAAATTTCGAATTTGAAAAAGAGGGTAATCCTTATTCGCAATATGCAATTATTGGGAATTTCCTCTTTGTTCTTTTGCGTGGTAAGTATGTTCACCATTTATCAAGAGTATCAAATGGCAGGTAGTATCATTTTTGGTTTTTCTTTAGTGCTGTTAATGATTTCCTTATTACTTTCTATAATCGAAATCCAAATCAGCGTAAAAGCCCTAAATATTCAGATGGGGGATATTGAGAAGTAGGGATTTATATGATAACCTAGTCTTAGCGTCTCGCTAAGACATGCAAGCTCTTAGCATCTAAACTGGTCTTAGCGCTTAGACTTTATTAAATAAAATGTATTCCATTAAAAGTTTCTGTTAAATTATCAAATCAATTTCGCCAAATCTGAGTTAACTATAATGTGCAAACTCAAGAAATAAAATATCCCAACGGAGCACTCGATTTAGCCCGTAAAACAGGAGATGCTTTAGCAGATAATACTGTTAAGGAATTATTTGAAAGTGGATTTAATCCATTGTCTAATGAAGCTTACAACAAACTAATTTTTAATCATCAGCCTATTCCTGATGAATTTCCAGATAGTTTAAAGCAGTATTTCAAAGAGATTAAAAGCACTCAAATAAATGAAAAGCTAACTGAAAAAGGGGCTGAATTTTATGTGGAACATGCTTCTGCTATAATGCTTTGTTTAGGGATGCTCTCTTTGCCATATTGCTATGCTGCTGCCGAAGGAGCTAAAGTGTTGAGCTTCTCTAAAAGAATTTACGAACAGCCAGAAAAACGCTTAACCGAAACAGCTGAATTCGTATTTGATGTGTGCAGTCCGGAAGCTTTCTCCCTAGAAGGAAAAGGCTTTATTAGTATAGCTAAAGTGAGATTGATGCATGCAGCAATTCGCTATCATTTACTTAACAGTGATAAATGGAGTAATAAATTAGGTACTCCAGTGAATCAGGAAGATATGGCAGGTACCAATTTATCCTTTTCATTAATAGCCATCCGAGGCTTAAGAAAGTTAGGCTATACTATAACTGCTGATCAATCTCAAAACTATATTCAGTATTGGAATATGATAGGAGAAATGCTGGGAGTGCAAAAGGATTGGTTACCTGAAAGTAATCAAGATGCCTTTATTTTAGAACAAAAAATAAAAAATCGCAATTTCCGTAATTCAAAAGAAGGGGAGATGCTAGCCATTAATTTACAAGGCTATATTAAAAAACAACCTTTACCATTTACTTTCCCCACGGAATCTATGATGGCCTATTTATTAGGAGAAGATATATGCAAAATGATAGGATTGCAATATGATAAATTGGAAGTAGATTTAATTAGTAATATCAAAAATCTAAATGCTATCAGAAATGTATTTCCTGCAAATCATAAAAAGGAGTTTAGAAATCTGAAAAAACAGTTTGGAGAACGCAAGTCAAGAAATGTTCCGTTTAAGTTTCTTACTAAGCTTGATGCTTAATCTCCATTTTATTGAGGATCTACATCAAAAACAACTCTCAATTTCCTAAATTGGCTATTTTCTTGCAATTTATTGACTGATGATTTGATTTGACTTTTGGTGTTCTCTAAAGGATATCCTTTCTCTAGCTTAATCCAAAGCTCCATGTGGTAGATATTGCGGATTTTTGAAATCATGGGTTCATGTGGGGCTAATACTCTTTGGTTCCCTAATTGAGAATTGAGAGATTCAAATAATAATCTTGCTCCATTTCTTACTGCATCAGCTTGAGCTCCTTTTAAAACGATCTTAATTAAACGGCAAAATGGAGGATAGAAAAAAGAATGTCTTTCCTTAAGCTGAAGTTCATAGAAACCTTCGTAATCGTATTTTAATAAATAATTGAAAAGAGGGTGATCTTTTTGAAAACTCTGAATCCATACCTTGCCTTTTTTATGGCTTCTGCCAGCCCTTCCGCTGACTTGTAGCATCATTTGAAAAGCCCGCTCATGTGCTCTGAAATCTGGGTAATACATCATTCTATCGGCATCTACTATACCCACTAGACTCACATTTTCAAAATCTAGTCCCTTTGTAACCATTTGAGTACCGATAAGGATTTGAGTTTCTCCACTTTCAAATGATTCAATAATCTGTTGGTAAGAATATTTCTTACGAGTAGTATCTCTATCCATCCGCTGAATTTTTACATCCGGGAAATGGAGTTTTAAATCATCCTCTATTTTCTCTGTTCCAAAACCTTTCATCACTAATGCAGTAGATTCACAACTCAAACATGCACTAGGGCTTTTTTGTCGGTATCCACAATAATGACATTTCAACTCATGTTGATGCATATGATATGTCAAGCTAACTGAACAGTTTTCACACTCTGAAATCCACCCGCAAGTCTCGCATTGAAGGTATGGAGCATAACCTCTTCTATTTTGGAAAATAATAGCTTGGTTGCCTTGATTCATTTCTGATTCTAAGGCTGCTAAAAAGCTGTGGCTAAAGTCATCTTTCACCAATTTCTTGGCCTTTTGCCTACGCATATCAATTACTTCAATTTCAGGCATGGTGCCTTCTCCGTATCTTTCAGTTAAAACAGAAAGACCATATTTTCCAGTTTTGGCATTGTAGTAACTTTCATATGATGGAGTTGCGGAGCCTAAAATTAATTTAGCTTTATGGATATTAGCTAAAACAACAGCTGTGTCACGTGCATTATAACGTGGAGCTGGTTCATATTGCTTATAGCTACTCTCATGTTCCTCATCTACTACGATAAGGGAAAGGTTGTTAAATGGAAGTAAAATGGAAGAACGAACACCAATCACGAAATTGATAGTTCCTTCTGCAACTCCTTGCCAAACTTCCACTCGTTCTGCATCTGAAAATTTAGAATGATAGATCCCGACTTGATCACCAAATATCTTTCTCACTCTTTGAATCATCTGAGTGGTGATGGCAATTTCTGGCAAAAGAAATAATGCTTGAGATCCGCTGTCAATCACTTCCCGAATCAGGGAAAGGTAAATTTCCGTTTTACCACTGCCTGTAACACCATGCAAAAGAGCCACATCTTTTTTGGAAAAAATCTCATTGATTTCATCTCTGCAAGCTTCCTGCGCAGGACTTAAAGTGATTTCATGATCAAGATTTTCCTGTCTATTCAGATAATCTAGACGAGAGGTAATCACTTCGTATTCCTCAAAAATTTTATTTTTAATTAAGGTATTGATAGAAGAGGTAGAAAATTGCTCCTCCTTAAATATGCTTTTGGCAACGCCTATCTCATTTTTACTGATATCATTAAATACTGGAACTTCCTGCAAATATTTTAAAAGCACATCCAACTGCTTGGGTTTTTTATCAAGCTGTTGCATTAATTCATTTATTTGGGCGTTATCCAGCCAATCTTTTTGTAATCTTAACCTTTTCTCTGTTTTGGGTTTATAGCGCTCCTGAACTTGCTCAATGAGCATGATAACTTGCTTTTTGAGCAAATCTTTTATTAAAACGCTAGTCTGTTTAGCATTTGTAATCTCTGAAAATTGCTGATAGGAGAGAAGCCCTTCTTTTTTCAGTAGGTTAATAACCACTTCTTCTATTTGGCTGAAAATATAAGGAGATTGCTCTAATTGAAAGGCAGGGTTTAATTGGATTTTAGATTCGCTGCTTAATTTTAAACCTGATGGTAAACCTACATTCAGGACCTCACCTTCAGTAGCCATATAATATTGAGCCATCCATTCAAACAACTTGAATTGCTGCCTGCTGACCACTGGAAATTCATCTAATAATTCAAGTAAATATTTGGCTTCATAATCTTGTGGTGCTTCCTGATGAATTGCACTAATCACACCCGTTATGATCTTCTTTTGACCAAAAGGAACAATGGTTCGAATTCCCACTTGAATGTGCTCTTCATACTTCTGAGGAACACGATAAGTGAAAGTTTTTGGAATAGGAACAGGCAATAATACCTGAACGAAATAGGTTTTCCTTAAACTTTCTTCCTCAATAGTATTCAAGCTGAGTTGGCTCATATCATTAGATTAGGTTTTTGCACCAATCTTCCCTTTGGGGGAACTTTATGCTATTCAGTTAAAAATACTCTACTATAAGTTTTTCGCTTTAGCGAAAAAACTATTGTTTTTTTTTGTCTCTTTTGTGGTAAAAAGTAATGTTAGCTTTTTCTATTAACAATTGAACATTTTCACCACAAAAGTAACAAAAGAACATAAAAGAAAATAACCAAGGTTATTTTTCAAGTCTGTATAAAAAGATGAGGCTTCCAAGCTTAACTTAATAGCATTGGGAGGCTAAAGGGGGCTTTAATAATTCCTCTTTTTCCTCAGGTTATAAGTCGGTCTAAGATCGTTGCAGTTGGACTAAGGCATCCTCAACTGTATAAACCGGCTGTTGGCAAGCATTATTCTCGCAAACATAAATAGTAGTTTTGGTATTAATAATTTCTTTTCCTTTCCATACCATTTCTGCATCACTTTCTTCTGGAATAGCCATTATAAAAGTATTAGGTAGATAATGCCTCCATAATTCGGTTTGTATTTCCTTAGCTTTTTTGCCAACTATAACAACATCATAGCTTTTATGTGCTTTTAGTGCATAAGCAGAAGCATAGTTGGCCAAGAATTTAGGTTCTCTAGGTAATAGATGCTGAATCTGCTTTAACATCTGCTCAGAAATATCCGAAAATCTTGAATTTCCTTTCAAGATACCCAACCAATGAAGATTTTCTATCATGACTGAATTAGAAGAAGGAATTACATTATCAAATATTTCCTTTTTTCTGGCGATTAATTCCTCACTCTTTCTATCGGTATAGAAAAATAGTTTTTCTTTTTCATCATAGAAATTATTGATAGTATAAATCGCTAATTTTTCTGCGAAATCTAATGCTTTAGAATCAGCTGAAATTTCAAATAAGGTTAAGCAAGCTTGAATAGTTAGGGCGTAGTCCTCTAAATATGCTTTTATTTTTACCTGGTCATTTTTAAAACTACGGAATAGATGATTTCCATCCCAAACAAATTCACTCAAGAAGACAAAATTGTCTTGCGCTATGGCTTTGTATTTTTCATCTTGATATGCTTTATAGGCATCGCAAATTCCTTTCATTTGCAAGGCATTCCAACCAGTAAGGATTTTATCATCCATTGCAGGTCGAACTCGCTTTTCCCTAGCTTCTAAAAGTTGATCCTTAGCAATTTGGAGTTTTTCTTTAAATTTCTCAGAATCTAATTTTTCAGCTTTGCAAAAATCTTCGTTAGAGCTGTGACGGAATAATATATTCGTTCCATTTTCCCAATTCCCAGCTTCGATAACGTTATAGAATTTTAAAATGGAACCTGCCTCATCCCCTAAAATTTTCTGTAACTCATTATAAGTCCAGGTGTAGAATTTTCCTTCTTCACCTTCCGAGTCGGCATCTAATGCAGAATAGAATCTGCAATAAGAATCCATGATTTCTCTTACACTAAAGCGAATGCTGTCTTCAAATATTTCTTTGAAATAAGGATTTTTAGTAAATCTAAAAGCATCTGCATAAAGACTGATTAACTGCCCATTATCGTAGAGCATTTTCTCAAAATGAGGAGCAAACCACTCTGCATCTACTGAATAGCGGGCAAATCCACCACCTATTTGGTCATAAATTCCACCATCAGCCATGGAGGTAAGGGTAAATTCTAATGCCTTTTTAGCTTCAGGATTTTGACTGTGAAAAGCATATTTCATCAAGAATTGCCAAATGACGGGCATTGGGAATTTTGGTGCGCCTAAAGTTCCACCATTATCCCAGTCAAAGTAAGCACTTAGTTTTTGGTAAGCTTCCGCTAATATTTTCGGATCAAATTCTTCCTCCTTTAGAGTACCTAAACTCAATTTTTCACCCTCAGGTGCATTTAGAGCTTGAGCAAATTTATTAGCCGACTCTTCCAGTTGATTTCGACTACTTTGGAAAGCCATGGCTACTTTATCTAATATTTCCAGCCATTTGTTTTTGGGGAAATAAGTGCCGCCATAAAAGGGCTTTTGGTTAGGCATCAAAAAGACATTCAACGGCCAACCTCCATTCAATCCCATATTTTGAATGGCATCCATATAAATTTGGTCAATATCAGGTCTTTCCTCTCGGTCTAACTTGATGCAGACGTAATTTTCGTTCATTACTTTTGCAACTTCTTCATCTTCAAAGCTTTCATGCTCCATGACATGGCACCAATGACAGGCTGCATAGCCAATGCTCAATAAAATGGGTTTATCCTCAGTTTTGGCTTGATTTAAAGCTTCTTCACCCCACGCTTGCCATTCAACAGGATTATAAGCGTGTTGAAGTAAATAAGGACTACTTTCTCGAATGAGTTTATTGGTTTTTGGCATTTTCTAATTCTTTTTCAACATGTTTCATTTCCTCCTCTACATTTCCCATAACTGAAAAACGATTTAGCTTTTTTTGTAATGCTTCTAAGAATTGGACATGTTCTTCAGAGCCTGGATTCATTACTCTATGGTTTAAATCATTTTTGATGGCTTGCCATTTATCGCAATATGCAAAAAGTGGATCTGAGAAAAATGTTTCTCTAAACCTTTGCCAAATGAAGTTTCGAGCCATATTGTTGGGATGAATCATATCCTCCGCATAGAAACGGTAATCTCTTAAATCGTCCATCATTAATTCGAAAGCAGGAAAATAATAAGTTTTCTCTATGGCTTTTTTAATTTTATGAACTGCTAATCTCAAAATAGCTTTACTTAAACTGTTTTCAGGAATTCCATCCTTAATATGACGGACAGGACTGACGGTTAAAATTACCCTGAGATCAGGATTTTTTTGTTTAAGTTCTAGTAAAGTTGTAGTAACCTCGTTCACAATGTCATCCAGTTCCAATAATTCTTTTTGGAAATTTTGAGAAGGAAGCTTATGACAATTCGCTATAATTTGTTGGGTTTTTTCATATCTGTAGACCCAGGAAGTGCCAAAAGTTAAGATAAGAACTTTAGAGCTTTTCAAATATTCTTTTAATCTTGAAGTTGCTTCCCTTATTCCTTCTTTTAATTCAATTAAATTTTTCTTTCCAAAGATTGAATGAGCATCTAAATGATTATAAATATCCCTGTTTTCAATGATGTGTTCTTCATTCAGGTCCTCATTGTTTAAAGCAGCTTTTATTAGTCTCATCTGGGAAATAGGATTGTAAATAATTCCAAAAGGATTACTTAAAATATCCATTTTCATTTCCTCAAAACGGCTGCCAATATGGTCAGCAAAGCAACTACCAATTGAGGTGATCCTATCATGTGGATGGATTTTTTCCTCGGTTGGCTTAATTTCAATTGTAGTTTTTAATTCCATTCTTCCCCTAATTATATGGACGTTACTATATTTTCGCTCTATTTTTTGATTAACTATAGAGAATTAATTAAACGCTCAACACTTTCACCATATGAATTAATTCCTGGTTTAATGGTTTGTTTTTAGTGATACTATCTTCAAATGAAGTGTAAACTAATTTGTCATTTATAATACCAGCCATTACGTTTTTCTTGCCTCTCATTAAGCCTTCTAGCGCACCTAATCCTAATCGGCTAGCGAGTATTCTATCTTGAGCACTAGGCGAGCCACCGCGTTGTATATGGCCTAAAATGGAAACTTTAATATCCTTCTGATTGATTTCTTTTTTAACCTTTTCGGCAATTTCCATGGCATTGCCTTCTTCATCTCCTTCTGCCACTACTACTATAGATGAAGTTTTATGACGTGCCCATCCTTCCTGTAAAGTACTGATTACTTCCTTAATACTTGTCGAGGTTTCGGGTACCATAACTAATTCAGCGCCCCCGCCAATACCTGATCGTATTGCTATATAACCTGAATCTCTCCCCATGACTTCGATAAAGAAAAGTCGATTATGAGAATCCGCTGTATCACGAATTTTATCTATGGCACCTAAAGCCGTATTAACTGCAGTGTCAAAACCAATGGTGTAATCTGTTCCATATAAATCATTGTCGATAGTACCTGGAGCTCCCACAGTTGGAATTCCATATTCCTCGTAGAAAATTTTTGCCCCTGTAAAAGTACCATCACCGCCTATCGTAATAAGACCTTCAATTCCTAACTTATTTAAATGTTCATAAGCCTTTTTTCGACCTTCTTTGGTTTTAAATTCCTCACTTCTAGCAGATTTTAGAATTGTACCACCTTTCTGTATTATATTACTGACAGAATGAGAGTCCATCTTCACAATATCACCTTCTATCATTCCATCATAACCTCTATAAATCCCGTACATTTCAATTCCATGGTAAACGGCACCTCTTACAGCAGCTCTCAAACATGCATTCATGCCTGGAGCATCACCACCGGAGGTCATTATTGCTACTTTCTTCATTTATGACTTATTTTTAAGTAAAAATTTCAATCTTTGAAGTATTAATGATATAAATTCAATTTAATAATTTTTATTGCTCTATCACTTCAAAAACAAATTTAAAGTTGGAAAAGCAAGGCTGTTAATGCAAATAAAAATGACTATATATTTATTTTAATAAAGAATCACTATTCACCATATGAAAATTAAATCTGTACCTTTTTTAAAATTAACACCCATTCGTAAAGTGGTGGAAACAGCTATAAACGATGTTTTAAGACAGGGCGTTTTTATAACTGGAGCATATTTTGATACCTTTAAAAAAGAGTTTTCAGAATATTTAGATCTAGACAATGTCATACCAACGGCAAATTGTACGGATGCTCTGGAAATAGTTTTAAGGAGTTTGGGGATTCAGAAAGGTGATGAAGTGATAACTACAGCTTTTAGTTGGTATTCGGATGCATCAGTGATAAAATTAGTTGATGCGAAAGTAGTGTTTTGTGACATTGAATTAAATCATTTTGGTATTCAGTTTTCAGAGCTGGAAGCAAAATTTAATTCTAAAACAAAGGCTTTAATTTTACCTCATTTATTTGGATTTATTCATCCGGAAATAGAGAAAATAGCTACGTTTTGTTCGGAAAATAATATTGTTTTGATTGAAGATTGTGCACAAGCTCACGGAGCTACTTTGGAGGGTAAAATGGCAGGAATGTTCGGTGATGTTGCTGCTTTTAGTTTTTATCCTACCAAGAATTTGGGTGCTTTGGGGGATGCGGGTGCTTTGGCCACAAATAATAAAGCTTTGGCAGAAAAATGTAGTCTCTGGACAAATTATGGACTAAAAAATAGAAATGAGCATGTGCAATTAGGAAGAAATAGTAGGATGGACGAAATGCAAGCAGCGATTCTTTCTGCAAAACTCCCATTTCTTGATTCTGATAATAAGAAAAGGCGAAAGCTTGCTCAAATTTATTTTGATGTACTTCAAGATTCTGAATGTGATTTACCTGTAAAAGATGAAGGACATGTGTATCATCAATATGCAATAAGAACTGATAAGCGCGATGAGCTTCAAAAGTTTTTACTTACAAGAGGTATTGAAACAGATATTCATTATCCTACTGCACTATCTGATATGGAAATATTTAAAGATGGTCAGAAAGCGCCTAATGCTTCTTTAGCAGCTAAAACAGTGCTTTCACTTCCAATTCATCCTAATCACTCTGAGCAAGATATAGAATACGTAGCCAAAGCAATCAAAAGTTTCTTTACAAATTGAATTTATCTCGAAATGGCTGAATGAGCTTTGTAATTTCTTTAGAAGGTTTGAATATCAACATCAGGCTGCCAAATATGAGTGTGGTTAAAAGGGTTAAATAAGCTCCATTCAAAATTGGATTTGAAAATTGAGGAACGATACTTACAATGAAAAAACATAAAGCTGTAAGTGAAATGGTGCTTATTGTATGGATGGAGAAAGGCTGGAAATTTAATCTAAAATAGATATACATCATTTTAATCAAATTAAATAAAAATACAGAGGTAAAAGTAGCTAAAGCAGCTCCTGTTAATCCAAATTTTGGAATGAGTATTACATTAAGCCCTATCGTTAAAGCTGCCAGAATTAATACAAAATAGATATTGCTTTTGTAAAATTTGGACGAAATAATTATTTCGGCACTAACGCCAAACCCCATACTGATAAGTTTGCTAAGCCCAATAATCATGACAATTATTTTCCCACTCGAAAAAGTTTCTCCTTTAGGCATTATTGCATAGATATTATCTAGGTTTACCATTACAAGAATAAACACAAAACTTCCCAGGATTAATTGATTTATACTACTTTGCTTATAAATCTTTTTTATTTCATCAATTCTTTCATTTTCAAAGGCATTGGCAATTATAGCATCTGACATTTGAGAAATGCTTCTTTTAGGGATTTCAATTACGGTTCCCATAAAAAAAGCAATTACGTATATGGCATTTTCTTTTACTCCCATAAAACCAGTTACCATAAGCTGATCGATTTGTAAGACAATAACAGAACCAACAGCCCCTGCCATGATAAATACCATGTAATTTAACATCTCCTTTATGAAAGGTTTTTTCAATTGGAAGATTGAAAAACTAAAATGTAATTGTCCTTTGATTAAAATTATCAATATTAGGAGTAAAAGAGTTAATGCATAAGAGGCTACCGTGAGTTTTAAAAACCATTCAAAAGAAATAATATTTAAAAAGTAAATTAGGGCTAACAAACTACTCAATATCCTCAATAAAAATTCTCTCATGAAGGTGGGAATGACCACATTGAGTTGGGTCTTATAATAAGACTCAAATATTGAAATATAAACCATAATACTTGCCAAAATGATAATTAGCCAATACTGGTCAATTAATTCAGGAGCATTTTTCTCAAAAAAACCAAAAACCCATTGGTCAACTAATTGGAAAAGCCCGATGAATAAAGAAACGGTAAGAAATGCTAAGATTAAAACGAAAGTAAAAAACCTACCTGAGGATTTAGGGCCTTTATTAAATCTAGGAAAATATCTTAATGTACTTCTAGCGAGGCCTACTTGAGCAAAAGGTGATAAAATAATAGCCATAGAAATAATAGCTTTATATAATCCCAATCCTTCCTGGCCTAAAAACTTGGGGAATAAAAATATCATATTGATAGCGCCTACGGCAACTCCTACGTAGTTGATGATAGAGGCATAAGCACTTTGTTTTATGATAACTCCCACTGATAGAATTTAAATTAAGCTGAAATTTAATAAGTTGATATCAATAATCTGCTATTATACTTATGTTTTCTCTTTATTAGAAATTCAATCCTACTAAATATTTCTTTTAGCTAAAAATCCTATTGCTTAGCTTTGGAATATGGAAACGAAAAATCAGAATATTAAATTGATAGAGTGCCCGAGAGATGCTATGCAAGGGCTGCATGATTTCATACCTACGGAGCAAAAAATAAATTACATCAATCAATTGTTAGAAGTAGGATTTGATACCATTGATGCTGGAAGTTTTGTCTCCCCTAAAGCTATTCCACAAATGAAAGATAGCGCTGAAGTATTTGAATCTATTGACTGGCAAAACTCTTCTTCCAAATTATTAGCAATTATTGCTAATCAAAGAGGTGCTTCTGACGCCTTGAAGTTCAAACAGATTTCTTACTTAGGATATCCTTTATCTCTGTCTGAAACATTTCAAGAGCGTAACACTAAGCGCTCTATTGCTACTGCTCTAGAGGATTTAAATGAAATACAAGATATGACAGTTGCACATCATAAAACATTAGTGGTATATCTTTCAATGGGTTTTGGAAATCCTTATGGTGACCCTTATGATGCTGGATTTGTTCAAGAATTTGTAGAGAAGCTAGATAAAATGAATGTTAAAATAATTTCGCTTTCAGATACGATTGGGGTTTCTAATCCTGAAAATATCTCCTGGATTTTTGAACAACTAATTCCCCAATATCCTCATATAGAGTTTGGTGCTCATTTGCACAGTAAACCAGCTGAAATTTGGCAGAAAGTAGAAGCAGCTTATTCATCAGGATGCAGAAGATTTGATGGTGCCATTAAAGGATTTGGCGGTTGTCCGATGGCAAAGGATGATTTAGTTGGCAATATGGTAACTGAAGAAATGGTAGCGTATTTTGATCAAAAGAATATTGATTTAAATATAAATCAAGACGCATTTTCTGAAGCTCAGAGATTAGCTTTAGAGGTTTTTCCTGCTAAATAAATTATTGTTATGATAAAAAAATGGGTGGTAAATCACTTTTACACACCCATTTTTATTTAAAAATCATCTAAATCTTTTCTCAGATCATCATCATCAAAATCGAAATCATAATCACCATCTTCCTCCACCTCATCTTCCTCCAAACTATCATCGATTTTAAATCGCCAAGTGTCATCGTCCTCGTCATCATTTAATTTGATGTCATCTGTATCGTCATCAAAAAAATCATCTTCGAGCTCATCGTAGTCCTTGTCATCGTATTCGTCAAATTGCGCGAAATCTGATGCTTCATTAAGTGCCATTTTATTAATTAATTTTATATGGCGAAATCTAACGTATTTTTAAATAAGTTGTATGAACTTAATATAAAATAATTTTTAAGAATTTTATTTTGGATACTCTAGGGGTCTTTGTGGCCTATAATGACTCTTTATTTTTTGGAATTAGAGGGTTTTTAGTAATGAAAATATAAGATGGCTAGCCGGAGTTACTGTTTTTGATATAACAGAAAATATTTAACTCTCAATTTTATATGGCAGGAATTCATCAACATTACCTCTAAATCTGTGCACTTCACGAATAATCGTGGAGCTGATAGCGGCATATTCAGGTGCAGTGATTAGGAAAACAGATTCTAGTCCTTCGTTTAAGTATTTATTTACTTGAGCGATACTATTTTCATATTCAAAATCTGTGGTATTTCTTAAACCTCTTAATAAAAAGCCAGCGCCAAGATCTTTGGCGAGATTTGAGGTTAATTTATTATAAACAATGATGGATACATTTGACTCATTTTGAAAGGTCTCTTCGAGCTTGTTTACCATCAAATCTATATCGAAATATCGATTTTGTTTTTTGGAATTGTAGCCTATAGCAATTATTATTTCATCAAAAATTTTAAGACCTCTTTGTACAATATCGTGATGTCCTTTAGTAAAAGGGTCAAAAGATCCTGGAAATATCGCTATTCTTTTTGGCATAATTAGAGATTGAAGTAATTTCCGAATACATCAAAGTATTGATGGTCGGCAATTTCATCAAATTTAAATCCAAAATTCAACTTTTTAGTTCTATTTCCGGTTTTTAATGTTGGGAAGTCTTTTTGCAAAGCTTTAAAATGAGAAGAGTCTTTTTTAATGTATCCCCATAGATTAATGACACCTTCTTTCTTTAAGATTTTGAATTCATTGCAAATCAAATTTATATATTTCGTGTATTCTTCGAATTTCTGAATTTTGAAGGAATTGAAATATAGTAATTTACCATTATTGGTTACCGCAGCGTGTAAATAAAACCTATCTATATATAATGAAAGTTCGTTTTCGTTTGCGAAAGGAGGATTATACAGAATAGCATTTACTAACATACCACTCTGGTGAGTTACCTTTATTTTGCTATTCACATAAATTGAGCGAACAAATTTTAAAACTTCTTTTTGATATGTGAAGATGTTTACAGAATCGTTACTATTCACTTTATAATACCCTACTGATTCATCCTTATCAACCTCACAATTCATTTTAAGAATAGCTCGGGCATTATCTTTAGAAAAATAAGATATAGGGGAGAGGCAGTATTTGGGTGTTTTAAAACACAAAATTACTTCTTTCCAAAATCCTACCATTAGTAAATGATGTTCATCAAAAAGTGCTTTTAGTACTTGCACTTTTTGATGCTCATCTGAAGTTTTATTTAAACTATAATCTTCAAGAATTAAAACCCTATTTGATTTAATATCAATAATAGAGACTTGTAGATCACGTTCACCAATTTCTAGAATCAAACAATATTGTTCGATTTTATCAATGGAGAATTTGTCATCCTTGATGTTTCGTATAGGTTTAAAAACTTTTTCTTTTGCTATATCCAAAACCTTATTCCCAGTTTCCTGATGTTGTAACTTCTGATCTAGAACCTACTCTTAATGCTTTTTCGTTATTATCTTCTTGTCTTTTTGGGTTGATTGGATCAGGATCCTTAACCTCAAAAACATCAACTTTTACCGAACCTTTTATAATTTTGTCCGCAAAGATTTCAAATTTCTTATCACTACCTGGTTTGTAAGGTAACCTTTGAAGGTCGAAATCTGGTATATCTGCATATAATGAATCATAAACAGGAATAGTCCCTAATGTATCAATATTGATTACAACACTATCACCACCATATTCTCTTGGAATAATGGTTTCTGATCTTTCCGTTAAATAGAAATCACCTGAGTCAATAAAATTAATCAATTTGTCCCAATCACTAGTATATTGACCATTTACCCTTTGATAAGCAATCATACCTGAACGAATTTGCTTTAATTTATTAATTACTCGAGCTTCTTCTCTCTTAATTTTTTTCTCTTGCTGAATATCATAAGCAATGCTATCTACAAAAAAGTAACCTATCACTACTGCGATAACGAAGAAAACTATTGATAAAATCTTTGTTTTACTCATCTTTTTATTTTTTTCTCTATTTAGAAATTATTTTAAAATGCTATTTTATGGAATTATTCACAAATTTAAAATATCCTTTAAGATTTAAAACTTCTTGGGGTTTATTTATTCCAATAAACATGTTGTGTAAGTAGTCCTTTTCTGTGTTTATTAATTTATTTTCATCAAAAAATACTAAATCAGTTAAAATTTGTTGACTCCCCATTTCCGGATCATTTCCCAATTTAAGAATTCCACCCGTTTTTTGCACCTTAAAAAATAATTCAATTGCATGAATTTTATCGTTCATGAATTCATTGACAAATAAGAGTTCGTGAACTTCAATTTCTAATCCGGTCTCTTCAACGAATTCTCTTTTTAAATTTTTTTCTGCATCTCCACCAAATTCCATTCCGCCACCTGGTGGAGACCAAATGAATTCTTTCTTACCTACTCCTTCATGTTTCAAAAGTAAGATTTTATTATTTTCTATTAAAATTCCACCAACTCTGACCCTAACTTTCCCACCAAATTTTTGATTGACACTTTCCTTTGCATTTGCAGTCATCAATATGCTTATATTTGTAAATTATTTGAAATTACACAAAAATGCAGGAAAAAACAGCAACAAACGACTTTAAGTTAAGAGTAGAGAAATTTTTAGAACGTCAGGAGTTTATGAAACATATAGGCTTTGATTTGTCCGTTATAGAAGAGGGAAGAACTGAAGGATGGCTTGATATAGAAAATATACACAAACAGCAAAAAGGATTGGTTCACGGTGGAGTTACTGCCACTATAGCCGATATAGTTGCAGGATTTGCAGCTTACACAACTGTTCCTGTTGATTGTCACGTAGTAACTGCTGAGATTAAAATTTCATATTTCAAAGCTGGAATGGGCGAAAAATTGCATGCTATTGGTTATGTGATTAAAAAAGGAAGAAAGTTAAATTTTTGTGAAGCAGAAATTTGGTCGGTAGATGGTGGAAGTAGAAATTTGATCGCTAAAGCAACCACTACTATGGCCGTAATAACTCCTCAAGATATCAATCACAAAATGAATGCCTAGTGCTTCTAGCATCATAAGGTCAAAATTTCCTTTTGAGCCTACGCCCGGTCAGTCTCAATTTTTCAAAGCATTAGATCCTTTTTTTGAGCTTGAAGATATTGATAGACCCATTTTGCTTTTAAAAGGATACGCAGGAACTGGTAAGACGACTATAGTAAGTGCATTGGTAAAATTTTTACCATTATTTAACTATAAGTACGTTTTAATGGCACCCACCGGAAGAGCTGCCAAAGTGATGAGCAATTATTCTAAAAGATTGGCTTTAACAATTCATAAGAAAATTTATCGTCAGACTTCGGAAGTGGGGAGCGGAGAACCTAATTTTTCCCTTCAGAAAAACTATCATGAAAAAACACTTTTTATCATTGATGAAGCCAGTATGCTTTCCGATGAAAAGGGATTTGGAAATAGTAGCTTACTGGATGACATCATTAATTATGTTTTTCAAAATAAGGGCAATAAAATTTTATTTATTGGGGATGATGCTCAGTTACCGCCTGTAGGAAAGTTAAATAGTGCTGGCTTAGATGCTGATTTTTTAAAAAGCAATTATCGATCGGAAGTGATTGAGACTGTCTTAACTGAAGTAATGCGTCAAGCACAGAATTCAGGAATACTTCACAATGCAACTGTTTTGAGGGGTGAATTGTCAAAAAAAGAATTCACCATTCATTTTACTACCAATTCCTACAAAGATATTTTTAGAATGACAGGGGAGAGGCTAGAAGATGGATTGCGCTATGCTTATGATAAATATGGGATTGAAAACACAGTTATTATTTGCAGGTCTAACAAGATGGCAGGGCAATACAATGAATATATTAGGCGACAAATCCATTTTATGGAAGGCGAGTTGGAAGCTGGAGATTTTTTGATGATAGTTAAGAATAATTATGTTTATCAAACTGAAGATACTCCCGGTGGCTTTTTAGCCAATGGAGATTTTATGGAAGTGGTTAAAGTAATCAATTTCGAAGAAATGTATGGACTTCGTTTTGCAGATTTGGAAATCAGATTGACCGATTATGAAGACCATCCAAACTTACAAGTAAAGGTCATTCTTGATACATTACATTCTACCGGGCCATCTTTAAATAATGAGGAATATAGAGATTTGTATTATAAAGTTGCAGAAGATTATATGGATTTGGAAACTAAAGCTGAGCGTAAAGCTGCAATTAAAAAAGATCCATATCTAAATGCTTTACAAATTAAGTTTGCCTATGCTTTGACCTGTCATAAATCGCAGGGTGGGCAATGGAATGCTGTGTTCGTAGATCAAGGCTATTTGACTGATGAAATGGTTAATAAGGAATATATTCGATGGCTTTATACTGCTATTACCAGATCTACTGATGAGTTGTTTTTAGTAAATTTTCACTCTAAGTTTTTTTAGGCTTTTACTTTAGCTTAATAGAGGTATCAAATTCATAATTTGGATTTTTGGTATCATTTTTATTGAATTTTCGTAACTTTACTAATCGTTTAAAACAAATATTTCAATTATGAAAAAGGCAATATTATTTTTCGCATCATTTTTTATTTTAGGAACTGCAATAGCGCAGAGTACTGAAAGTACCAATGGACCTGAAATTACATTTGAAGAAAGCAATCATGACTTTGGCGATATTAGTCAAGGTGATGTAGTGGAGCATGTTTTTAAATTTGAAAACACAGGCAAGCAACCTTTGATTATATCAAATGTTAAAACAACTTGTGGTTGTACGGTACCTAGCTACCCTCGAGGGGAGGCTATTGCACCGGGTGCAAAAGGAGAAATTACTGTTAAATTTAACAGTAGAGGTAAAATGGGAAGACAAAATAAAGTGGTAAGAATTGTTTCTAATATTGGAGAAGAAAGAAGTGTTAGAATAACCACTAATGTTTTGCCAAAAGACTCTTAAAATATAAAATTAAGTATAAATTTAAAAAGGCTGTTTCAAATCATTTGAAACAGCCTTTTTTATTAATCTGCAATGATGGTACACCCACCATAATTGGTGTTGATTTTTAAGGTAGTTTTTATTTTGTTTGGTTGATCACCAATTGTACCGCTGTAGGCCTCATCAGACATGTCTTTTATTTTTTTGCTAAAATAGAAGCTGTTTCCTTCTGTCTTTAATTTCCCAAATGAATGTTTGGTATCAAATCCTAAATTAGCGCCTTCTTCGATATTGATTTCGGATTTAGAAAATTCAGTATCAAACTGGAAAGACTTGATATCTTTGCTGATATGCTTTATTTGTATTGTGCCACTTGCATATTCAGCATCCAATTTGAAATTATTATATAGTTTGTTAATGCTAATTTCCGTGAATTCAGCATTTCCGCTATAATCTGAAACTGTGCCAATTAATAGCTTCCCATATTCAATCTCAAAATTGATGGTTTCAACATTTTCTATTTCAAATTTTGAAAATTCAGCTGTTAATTCTAATTTTTTAGCCTCCTTCAAAGAAAATGCATCCACATATTCCATTTCAAAAACTCCTTTTGTTATGCCTTCAATTTCACCTTTTCCAAACTCATGCTTTAAGTTTAATTCACCTAAAGTACCGGCTGTTAAATTACCATATTCCAGATTGATAGTGGTATTTCCTGAATAATCTGTCATAAAGATATTTCCAAACTCATTGCTAAGTGATAACGGGTGTCCATCAGGCATATTTATTTCATAGTTTATTTTGAATGATTTTTTACGAAATGAGGATGAGCTATGTGATTTCAAGGCAGTTTTTATTGAAATCAAACTCGATGTTTCATTAGTTTTTAAACTGATTTTATCCAAAATCTCTTTAGCTTCTTTTTCATCATATCCTTCCACATCAAGAGAGATTTTGACTGATATTGAGTTTTTATCCCAAACCGCTAAACTTATATTCCCGAAGTTGTTCGAAATTTCCAAATGGGTTGATTCACCAGATGGTGTGTATGACTTGTCCAAAATTTCATATTGTGCATTTTGAGCAAATGAAATTGAGCTGTATAATAAACATACAGCAATTAATAATTTAGATAGATATTTCATTGTTTTCATTTTTATCGTTTTGACTATATTCCTGTATATCTTGCAAGATGCTCAGTTGTTGTTCAAGGATTTCTATTTGCGTTTGTAAATTCTGAATCAAGGCATTTACTAACTGCGGATGCCCACCTTGTTCTGTTACTTTTGCTTTTAACTCCTCGTATTTTTTATTTAAGGATTTTAGCTCCGTATTAACTTCAATATTTTTTTCTGCTGAAATATGATTGACCAGCATAGTCTTTTCTTCAATATTTCGCTGGTAATAAGATTCGATTTCAGAATAAGGCCTATTATTCACCGATAGTTTTTCTAATTCATTGATTTTGTCTGTTAATTGAGATCTATCATAGATTAACCATCCTAATGAAAGAAGAAGTACTATTGATGCAGCCATCATCCATACAGAATTGCTTTTGCTCTTTTTCTTTGATATTTTCGATTCTATTTTGCTCCAGCTATTCTCTGGATTGAATTCCGAATCGAAATCATTTTTATTATCCTTGATAAATTGTTCCAGTTTGTCTGTTCTCTTCTTCATAATATTTTATGAACTCTTTTATTTTCTTTTTTGCTCTGTGAAATTGAGATTTAGAGGTGTTCTCTGAAATTGAGAGAATTTCTGCAATTTCTTTATGTTCATATCCTTCAAATAAATATAAACTAGCCACTGCTCTAAATCCTGTTGGAAGGTTATGAATAGCTTTTTTTACTGCATCAACTCTTAAATCAATATCTTCCCAATCTATTTCGTTTTCTTCAAAATTACTTTCATCACCTAAAACATCCATTTTCCATTTGCTCTCTTTTCTCAAAAAATCTAGCGCTTGGTTAACTACTATTTTCTTTAACCAAGCACCAAATGTGGCCTGAAAATCAAATTGGTTAATTTTATAATAAGCTTTAATAAATGCTTCTTGTGTAATGTCCTCTGCCTCATCTTTATTTTTCAAAATTCTTAAAGCGATGTTGAACATTGATTTTGCATAAAGCATATATAATTCTTTATAAGCTTTATGGTCTCCACTTTTACAGCGAATGATTAAATCCTGATGAATATTTATTGTATCCTTTTCCAATCTTCTTAAATCTATATCAAAGACTCAGAAATTTTTGAGTAGTTGCATGATGTATTAAAAAAGTTAGCTATTTATTTTGACAATAGTTGAATGCTAGACAGATTCTTATGAGAAACTAGCCTCTGGTCGGTGGCGCACCGACTGCAAGCAGAAAAGGAAGCTGTTTAGGAGTGATGATTGTTATGGCATAGGCTATGGTGTCAGCATTAAAGCTATAGGAGGGAATTTGAAATTGTTATAAAACAAAAAAGGCTAACCTTGTTGAAGATTAGCCTTTCAAGATATTGGAATACTATTTTTAATCTAAGTACATGACTTTTCTTAATGCCTTAACTGTTCTTTCTTTATTTGGTAAAACTGCCTCTAAAAGGGTAGGGGCATAAGAAACAGGTACATCTAAACTATTAACTCTTAAAATAGGGGCATCCAAAAAGTCAAAAACCGTTTTTTGTATATTAAATGCTAAATCACCTGAAATAGATGCAAGTGGCCAAGCTTCTTCTACTACTACGCATCTATTGGTCTTCTTCACTGACTCATAAATAGTAGCATAATCAATAGGTCTTACTGTTCTCAAATCAATCACTTCAATTGAGTGACCTTCTTTTTCCATTTCTTCAGCCGCAGCATGAGCTACTTTCATCATTTTACCAAAGGAAATCAAAGTAGCATCACTTCCTTCTTTAGTGATTTTGGCTTTACCAATTGGCTCAAGGTATTCAGATTCAGGAACCTCACCTTTATCTCCATACATTAATTCTGATTCCATGAAGATTACAGGATCATTGTCTCTGATAGCTGATTTTAATAAGCCTTTAGCATCATAAGGATTAGAAGGAACTACTACTTTTAGTCCTGGAGTATTTGCATACCAATTTTCGAAGTTCTGTGAATGTTGTGAAGCTAATTGACCAGCATTTCCTGTAGCCCCTCTAAAAACGATAGGTACATTGAATTGACCACCAGACATATTCATCATTTTAGCAGCTGAGTTGATTACTTGGTCAATAGCCACTAATGAAAAATTAAAAGTCATGAATTCAATAATTGGTCGGGTTCCATTCATTGCGGCACCTACACCAATACCAGAGAATCCTAATTCGGTAATAGGCGTATCAATTACTCTTTTGGGACCGAATTCATCCAACATTCCTTGTGTTACTTTATATGCACCATTATATTCTGCAACTTCCTCACCCATAATGAAAACGTTTTCATCACGTCTCATTTCTTCGGACATTGCTTCATTAAGCGCTTCTCTAAACTGAATTTCTCTCATCTATCTTGAAAATTTTACAGGGTAAAAATAGTTATTCAACTGTCAATTACCAACTCAATCTTAATAGTTCCTTAACTTTTCTTAATTACGAAAGGTTTAATTAGATTAAAATTAAAATTAATCAAAAAAAAAGCATCCACCATATGGCGGATGCTTTTACATTATAGTTAGTTTACTATTATTTTAATGCATTTCTAAATGACTCATTTGCAGCATAGTTAGAAAATTCTAAGTCTGATAATGCTTTAGATTTTAAATCAGCATCAGCTGCAGTAGCCTTTTCTAAATGGCTAATTACATCACCTTCTTTTCCTAATCTAGCACTTGCAACAGCAGCTAAATAATGAGATTTTGCATGAACACCTTTTCCTGAAGTTTTTCCTGCAACTTCCTCGAATGTGCTTACAGCATTCTCATAATTTCCTTGAAGTAATAATGCTAAACCTTTGTTGAACATATTTACTTCAGAATCAGTAGTGTTTTTCAATGATGTAGAAGCTTCACTATAGTCGCCCATCATGATTTCTAAAGCACCTTTAACACCCATTAAACCTCTTTCGTTCTCACTACTTAAAGTCATTTCGTTAGCTTTAGAAGCTGCATCATAAGCTTTTTCATAGTTTCCTTGCATTGTGTATGCAGTTGCAAGGTTAGCATAAGCTTCAGCATTTTCAGATTTCTTATTAGAAATTTCGAATTGTGTAACTGCTTGCTCCACTAAAGTAGTCATTTCATTACCTTCAGCATCCATTGCTAATTCCAAATGAACTGCACCGTAATTGTTATGAGCCACAGGGCTATCATCATTTTTCTTGGTAGCAGCTTTAAGAAGGTTAGCTTTTTCTTCTAAAGAAGGAGTCATGCTTGCAGCATACATCAATTCTTCTAAAGATAAAGTGTCTCCAGAAATTTCTTCAGAAGCAACTTGCTTAGCTAAAACAGAAATTTCCGCATCTGATTTCTTTTCTTTTACTGTTAAAACTTCAGTTTTAGCAGCTCTTAAATCAGGATAGATATCTTTGAATACTTTTTTGTAAGTAGATAATTTTTGTAATCTATCTTCTTTTTCTTCAAAGCTTCCAGAACCGTTTACAATTTGAGTGTACTCACTTTTTTGGGCATCAGTGATACCATCGTAAGCAGCTAATGCCTTTTTGAAATCCGTCCAATCTTCAACTACTGGCTTTAAGATAAACTCAATTGAATCCGCCATGCCTTTATAATCATAACGTCTCATTTGTCTTTTATAGTAGTTTTCAATAGCTTTTGCTCTATCTTCAGATAGATTGCTGTTGATTCTTTCCGGACCTTCTGGTGAGTGAGTACCAGTAATAGTAACAGTTCTTGTTACGTTTTTATCTGCAATAAATGCGTTGAATTTCTGACCTCTATCACTTCTTAATTCAGAAGATTTTAATACTGATCTTCCTTGATCAAAATAGAAGTTAATGTTAGTTGGGACCAATTCTTCTTTATTGTTATAACCATGATCAGCATAAGCAGCATGATATGATGGCATAACCATTTGGGAAGTAGAAATGATACCAGTAGCATAAGTTTTTCTATCTGTAGATGCAGATTTACCATTTTTCTCAATAGTAGCAGTACCTTGCATTACTAACTCGCCCTTCACATTCATATCTTCTTCATATTTGAAAGAAAATTCCTGGCTAGTTTTTACTGGTTCAGTATCACTATTAGGATAATCTGCCTTTATAAAGTCAACTGCATCTAAAGCAATTTCTTTATCGCCATATACATAATAAGGATTTACCGTATAAGTGATTCCGTCTTTAAGCATTTTAGATGGTAATTGAAAATCTACAGTAAATGCTACCTCTTCGCCATGAAGCTCAAGAGGATTTGGAGTTACATCGATAGCTTGCTCTTCAGCGGCTTGCATCATTTTGTTTAATGCACAACCTGAAAAAGTCATTGTTCCTAAGAGAACAGCTGCGTAAAATAATTGTCTCATTTGATTCATTATTTGATTATGTTTGGAAGTTAATGCGAAATTATATTTATATTGGAACTATTCCAATGTATTTAGTAAATTTAAAAAAAGAAATCTAATTTTATCGAATAATTAACGAGGCTTTTGCCTTATTTGTTTAAATTTAAGGGATATTATGAAAAAAGTTCAACAATTCATCGAAAATCAAGCTTTTGGCGTCTGCACCCGACTGGGTGAAATGATGGATATTCCTACATCTCACATTAGAATATTTTTTATTTATTCCTCGTTTTTAGCTTTTGGTTCTCCAATTTTATTGTACTTGGCCTTAGCTTTTATACGTGATGTACGAAAAATGTTGAGAAGAGGTAGATCTAAATGGTATTATTAGAAAATATCATACTCATAATCGGTAATTTTTAGTAGATCATTTGAATGACGCAATCTTTTAAAAGTCCATTAGTAAAGGCTAGATGGGCAATAAGTACAATATTTTTTTGCTACGGCCTAACATTTGCAAGTTGGGCATCAAGAATCCCTAGTATTCAAGAAAAATTTTCTCTTTCAGAAGCGGAATTAGGAACCCTGCTACTCATGTTGCCAATTGGATCATTTATATCCTTGCCCATTGCTGGTATTTTAGTGGCTAAATGGAACAGTTTTCTAGTCACTCGCCTTTCTATTGTACTATATCTCGTCTCTTTAGTAGCTATTTCTTTATCTGAAAACATATATCTACTTGGCTTAGTATTATTTCTTTTTGGATTGATGGGGAATATGGTAAATATCGCCATAAATACCCAAGCAGTCAGTTTAGAGAAAGAATATAGAAAAAACATCATGGCAAGTTTTCACGGGATGTGGAGTTTAGCTGGATTTTTTGGAGCTATAATCGGGGCCTTTATGATTGGTCAAGAAATCTTATTGCAATTTCATTATACTATTATTTTCAGTGCCAGTATTGTAGCAGCTTTATTAAGTTTCAAATTCCTAATAAAATCAGATCAAGAAGAAGACAAGGAGAAACCAATCTTTGTTATTCCTGATAAGTCATTGTTATTACTTGGAATAATTGCTTTCTGCTCCATGATGTGTGAGGGGACTATGTTTGATTGGAGCGGTGTATATTATAAAAAGGTTGTTAAGGCTCCACAGGATATTTTAGGTTTAGCCTATACTTTTTTTATGGTTAGTATGGCAGGAACAAGATTTGTGGCAGATTATTTTACAAGTAGGTTTGGTGTGAAAAAAGTTGTGTTTTTCAGTGGTGTGCTAAATTTTTCAGGTCTTTTAATTTTAATTCTATTGCCCGGAGAGATCATTTCATTAGTTGCCTTCTTTATAATTGGAGCTGGAGTTTCTTCAGTGGTGCCTTTAGTTTTTAGCTTGGCAGGAAAATCAAAAACAATGAGTCCCAGTGTTGCTCTTGCCGCTGTTTCCACGATGGGGTTCTTTGGTTTTTTACTAGGGCCACCCTTGATTGGTTATTTGGCTGCTTGGTTAAATCTACAAGTATCATTTTCATTTATTGCATTAATGGCACTATGTGTCATAATTTTAGCAACACAAATTAAAAGTACTCCTAATTCCTAATTCCGATATCCTTAAGCAGACTTAATATTATTCCATTGTTGTAATTTTGGATTCATTACCTTAAACCACAAGGGTGGAATATGAGCCAATAAAATCATGGTTGGGTAGCCAGCTGGAAGTTGGGGTGCATGTTCATAGTCATCTAAAACTTGATATCGTTTTATAGCATTAAAATGATGATCTGAATGCCTTTGTAACTGAAATAAGAAAAAGTTACTAACCATGTGGTTAGCATTCCATGAATGATGAGGTTCCACCCTTTCATATCTATTTTCATCAATCATCTTTCGTCTTAATCCATAGTGTTCCACATAATTAACAGCTTCTAAAAGTGAGAAAGCCAGAAAACTTTGAGCAAAAAAGAAAGCAAACGGAATCCAAGTAAATTGACCTATTATTAAACTTACACCCAATGTTAGGGCAGTTGCAAAAATAAAAGGTAGGATTGTAAACCATATCATTTGGTTTTGAATAGAGAATTTTGATTTATCTTTTCTTTCTATGCGTTTATTTTCTATTTCCCAGGCACTCAAATAACCTTGCGTAATTGATCTCCACCAAAAAGCATAAAAGCTTTCGTTTTCTCGACTAGTGGCAGGGTCTTCTGGAGTAGATACGCGTACATGATGCCCTTTATTATGTTCAATATAGAAGTGCATGTAACTGACAGTCATTAATAACACTTTGCTATAAAAACGCTCAAGTTTAGATTTTTTATGACCCAGTTCATGTGCAACAGTAATTCCAATACCCCCTGTAGAAAGTGAAACGGCAATGGTAAAAGTAATCCATTCGAAAATTGTTAAAGAATGTGTAGAAGCTACCCAAACAGCCCAAATTAAGAAAGCCAATTGAAAGTAAGTCCAGCAATAGGTGATAAATCTATAATAGAAGTCATTGGCAACTGATTTTACAGCTTCCTTTGGTACATTACTGTAATCTCTGCCAACTACAGCATCAATTGCGGGAATCAATGCATATACAAAGATCAAAGTAGATAGATTGGCTATTCCGCCCAGATAAAACCCTAGAATTGTTAAAGCTGGAATAATAAATGCACTAAAATAACCGATTTTCTTTAGCCAATGCATCTCAAATTAATTTAAAGGATTTATAAATAACCTTCCTAAAATAAGGTATTTCAGCCTATAAACCAATTTGGATTTATAATAATTCTTAACTTTTTAAAACTATTTTTCTATTAAAAAGCTTTTGAAATCCTCTGTATTAAAATTACTCATGCCTTCTTTTCTAAATGCGATTTCACCATTTTTAATGACAAAAGTTGTGGGTAATATTTGCGATTGTAATTGAGCAGGGCTTTTCAATTCTTGAAAAATGGGTAATTCATATTCTTTTTTAGCCTTGAATTTTATTGCTTTATTAAAATCATTATCCTTTGAAACCATTAAAAATACTACGTCAGGATTGTCTTTTAATTGTAGATAAAGTTTTTCAATATGTGGCATTTCCCCTAGACAAGGCGGACACCATGTAGCCCAATAATTGATAAAAATTGTTTTGTCCTTGAGTTCACTATAAGCAATTCTTTTTCCTTCAGGAGTGATTAACTCACCATCAAATTTAAAAGGTGTTTTATTTTCATCTTCAATCGAAGGGGTGAAAATATGTGTAGCCAAAAACCAAGACTGAATTTTCCCCATCACTGGAGTATGCCAACCGGTAAGGTATAAAGTTCCAAATATGGCGATCATCACGCCCCAGCTAATTGCTTCTTTCTTCCAATTTATTTTACTCATTATCTATTTCAGAAATTATAGTATTAATTAATTCTTTATCAGAATTATCAAATTTTAACTCTGTTGAAATAAGATAGTTGTGTATATGAGCTAAATTTTCAAAGTTCGCCTCCTGTATATGTTTTGGGATTTTAAAAAGTCTATCGTCATTTTTTCGCAATGCAGCATCAGGTCTATTGAAAAAGTAAGGCTGTAAAGTCTTATTGACAGTTATGGCAATTTTGTCAATCTCAAAATATTCATCCCATTCAGCTATTTTTTCATTGATTTCTTCAAAGAAGTGGTCTGCACCTGCCAACCTTACTCTAGAGCCCGCTTTAGATTTACCTTTTGTTTTAAGGTGTTTGATTTGGCTTTTACCTTGCTTTTGGCGCACCATATAGGCTTTCACCGTTTTATGCTCTACTATTTGATCTTCTTCTGAATAAGCCAAGGCGGCTTCACCAGAATGAATGATGATAATGAGGAAGTTACAAGTGATAAGTTGGCCTTGTTTGAAATCAAAACAATAAGGAAGTCGGAGTGTGAGCTTAGATTGATTATGGCTGAAATTTAATTGATGTTTTGAACTGACAAACTCAATGTTTTCATATTTTAATTTAAAACCATCAATAATTTGCTCCAATTCTTCCTCATCAAATATTTTAAGAATAAATTGGTTTTCCATGGAGCTTAAAAATTAAATTGTCTAGAAGGCTCTTTTTAATCTACTACCTTTTCTATTGCATCATTAATAATCTCACAAGCTTTTTCAATTTCTTCATCATTTATTGTAAGGGGAGGAGCTATTCTGAAACTATCAGGGCATGATAGAAACCAAAAACAGATTACACCATTGTTTAAACACTCCTGAACAATCTTGCTAACAATGTCTTCATTTTCAAATTCAAAGGCGAACATCATTCCTTTTCTTCTGACTTCAACAATAGCGGGATGATTGATTAATTTTTCAAATTTTGTTCCTTTTCGCTCTACTTCATTAAGAAAATTACCTTCTAAAATTACTTTAATTGTTGCTACAGCTGCAGCACAACTCATAGGGTTTCCGCCAAAGGTATTGATGTGTCCTAACATCGGATTTTTAGTAAACAAATCCATATGGTCTTTACTACTAATAAAAGCCCCTAAAGGTAGTCCGCCTCCCAAGGCTTTTGCGGTGCATAATATGTCTGGTTCAACTCCGAAATGTTCAAATGCAAAGAGTTTTCCTGTTCTGCCAATTCCAGATTGAATTTCATCCATTATTAGCAATGCGCCAGTTTCAATACACTTTGCTCTTAATGCCTCTAGGAATTTCTGTTCAGGAATTCTAACGCCAGCATCTCCTTGAATTGTTTCAATTACAACACATGCTGTTCTAGTGGTAATTAAATTTAAATCTTCAAAATTATTTAATTTTAAAAAACCAACATCTGGTAGGAGAGGTCTGAATCTATATTTTTTCTTTTCGTTGGAAGAGATACTTAAAGCACCATGCGTACTTCCGTGATAAGCTCCCCGAAATGAAAGCATTTCTGTTCGTCCAGTAACTCTTTTAGCGAGTTTTAAAGCACCTTCAATCGATTCAGCACCGCTATTGCAAAAGTAAACACTACTGAGATGTTGAGGTAAATTATCGGTAAGGATTTTAGCTAATTCATTAACAGAAGATTGCACATACTCACCATAAACCATGATGTGCATGTGTTTCTCCAATTGTTTTTTTACAGCATAGATTACCTTTGGATGTTGATGTCCTAAATTACTAACTGCCACACCTGAAATAAGATCCATATAGGATTTTCCATCCGTTGTATGTAAATAAATACCATTAGCACTTTCTACCTCCAATAAAAAGGGGAAGGGGGATGTTTGTGCTATGTTATTTAGAAATATATCTTTTTCAGGTTGCTGCAATTTGATTGAATTATGCGTTTGCTAATTTATTAACTAACTCAATATATTCTTTCATCGCTTCTTCAGAAGGTTTACCTTTTAATTCTTCCCAAGCATTGTATTTTGCAATTGCTTTGAAGTCAAAACCACCAGGTCTTTCACCTTTCACATCCCCTTCATCTCCTTGCTTGTACAGAGCATATAATTTTAATAAATCTTCGTTTGATGGTCTTTCTTTAATATCTGTTTTAGACCTTTCGGCTGCATTTTTGAAATCTTCTTGTAAACTCATTTTTCTGTTTTATAAATTTCTGTAAAAGTAAAAAAGTCAACCCATATTCATAGATTGACTTTAGAAAAAAAATATATTTCGTTTAATTATCTTTTACTTAGATCAACATAAGATCTTAAGTTTTCTCCAGTATAAACCTGTCTTGGTCTTCCAATAGGCTCATTATTTTCTCTCATTTCTTTCCACTGAGCGATCCAACCTGGTAGTCTACCTAAAGCGAACATTACAGTAAACATTTCTGTAGGAATTCCCATTGCTCTGTAGATTATACCAGAATAGAAATCAACATTTGGATAGAGTTTTTTCTCAACGAAATATTCATCTTTCAATGCTATTTCTTCTAATTCTTTGGCAATATTTAATAATGGATCATTTACTCCTAATTGATCTAAAACATCGTCAGCAGCTTTTTTGATGATCTTAGCTCTTGGATCAAAGTTCTTATAAACTCTATGTCCAAATCCCATTAAACGGAATGGATCATTTTTATCTTTTGCTTTAGCAATAAACTTAGCAGTATCTCCACCAGCTTTTTCGATTTGCTCTAACATTTCTAAAACAGCTTGATTAGCCCCACCATGTAATGGTCCCCAAAGAGCGTTAATACCAGCAGAGATAGAAGCGTATAAACTTGCTTGAGAGCTTCCTACTACTCTCACTGTAGAAGTAGAACAGTTTTGCTCATGATCAGCATGCAAAATTAATAAAGTATCCAAAGCTTTAGCCACAACTGGATTAGCTTTGTATTTTTCAGCTGGTAATGCAAACATCATTTTTAAGAAGTTTGAATCGTAATCCAATTCATTGTCAGGGTAATTCACAGGGTGTCCTACTTGATTTTTATAAGCCCAAGCTGCGAATGTCGGCATTTTAGCTAATATTCTGATTATGCTTAAATCAACCTCCTTTGCAGATCTGTTTGGATCTAAGGATTCAGGATAAAACGCAGTTAATGAGCAAACTAATGAAGATAAAACGCCCATTGGATGCGCATTAGAAGGAAAGCCATCTAATATTTTTTTGATATCTTCATGAACTAATGTGTGCGTAGTGATCTCGTTACGGAAATTCTCAAGTTGTGTTTTAGTTGGCAATTCGCCATAAATCAATAAATAGGAAACCTCAATAAAAGATGATTTTTCAGCTAATTCTTCAATAGAATATCCTCTATATCTTAGGATTCCTTCCTCACCATTTAAGAAAGTTATCGCGCTTTTAGTAGATCCGGTATTTTTAAATCCAGGATCGATAGTAATAAGTCCAGTATCAGCTCTGAGTTTACTAATATCAACAGCTACTTCATTTTCAGTACCTTCAATGACTGGTAAATCGTAATCTTTTCCTGCGTATGATAATTTTGCGTGATCTGACATGTATATTTAATTATATTAAATGTTAAAACAATGGTTTAATAATTCCCGAAATTAAGTAAAAAATTACTTTAATAAAACTGTGAATGTATTAACAATGTTTATTCTTGGAATAAATTAATCTATGTGAAATACGCCAACGCAGAATTATTGTTTTAAAAATCAGATATTTTATTAATCAATTAATAAGTAAGATTAATCTAAGATAACAATCTTTTTTCTATTCAATTTTCCTTCTGAATTTTTTGTTATGATATGATAAACACCAGATGCGAATCCATTTAAATCTAATTCGGCTTTTGAAGTACCTTTCTTGATTTTAGTATCCTTAACCATTGACCCCTTCGAATCAAGAATAAATATTTGTAGATCCCCACTTAATTCTTGATTGAATACCAAATGAACATTTCCTCTACTTGGGTTAGGGTATAAGCTAAAGTTTAAAGATTCAAAGCCGTTTTCAATATTTGTGGTGATGTTATTCTCAGATTTTGCTTGATTAATATCATCTATATGAATTTCAACAACACTATTTGTGTTTCGGTCTTGAACAACCGAGACAATTGCTAAATCACTTTCTGAATAAATTGAAGTTACTGGCCATTCATATGTATTATTAGTTATTTCAGACAGTTGATTCAGATTTACACCATTTATATTAGGTAATATTTTTCTAACAATATTGTTTAATTCATTAGACTGCTGAATGCTTTTCTCGATTACGAAGAAATAAGTAATTAAATTACTTGTTGTATCTGTATTCGGTTTTAATGTAGCATCAAATCTTATAGTATGCTCATCTGCAGTATCATCGATCGTAATATCAATTAGATTCTTTGGTTCTAATAATGCTCTTGCAGTTATTTTTTTCGTGAATTCTGATAATAAAGCAGATTGGGATCCGAATTCATCAATATCAAAAATTTCACCGTCTATAACTAGTTCCGGACTTTCTTGAATACTATATATACTTGCTCTTCCATCTAATTGGACGGAATTTCTTAAGTTAATGGAGTCAGGAAGAGGAGTAGATATATGGAAGTTTAATGGTACAAGATCACTTCCAAGTTCAGAGGTCAATAGACTTTCAAGACTAGTTCTGTTTGAAGAATAGTTTACTGCATTTAAGTTAGTGAAATTCTCAAAAAGTACTAATTTCTGTCTTTCTCCTACATAGAAATTATCTATTGCCATTCCTAGAGATTCGCCATCATAGTTATTGCTTGCGAAAATAATTCTAAAGGTAATATTAGAAAAATCTGCTAATCCATCCAGCGTATGTGCTACTCTCACCCATTTGTATGGAGTTTGATTTATATCATCATTGGCATTTGAATTATCTTTCCATGCTATTCCAGCATCATTGTTTTCTGAGCCTATTAGTTCTGTTCCATCGTCATTATACCAATTAAGTTCGTCATTTAATCCTCCAAGAAGTATCCAATTACCATCTCCTAAATTATATTCTACTGCAGCACCTGACCGATCTCCGTCCTGAAAATCTAGATACATGTCAAAAGATAAGGTAGGCCTTTCAAGACTCGTTAGGTCAAAAGTTGGGCCTACTAAATATGATCTTTCATCTTCAGTATATCCAGCCTGACCATTTACAGCAGTCATCCAATAATTAGAACTATTAATTTCAGTATCAAAACTTGAAGAACCAGTTTGGTAAATCCATGAACTATTTTCTTCACTTGTAACATCAGTAAAAGTAAACCAGCTTCCATTGTCATTTTCAAATGTCTCTAAATATGGTAGGTTTTCTGCGTTAATTGCTGGTACAATATTAATATTGTTGGTGTCAGACATTGAACATCCATACTCATCTATAGCGGTCAGAATGATTTCGTAAGAGCCGGCTTCTGTATAATTATGCTCTATGCTTTTTGCGTTGGTCGTTTCATTAGGAGAGCCATCGCCAAATGACCAAATATATTCCTGAACAGTGATGTTAGCTAATTGTTCTTCCACTGTGAAAATCGTACCTGGTTGCCCTGGAGCAGTTACTGTAATATTATTTATGCTAAAGTCTAGAGACTCAATATTTCCTACATTCACTTGCTTAATTTCAGTGTAGCTACATCCTAATTCAAAAGTCCAAGTTACAAAAATGTCTTTTAAGCCAGGGGTTTCAAAAGTGATAATATTACCCTCTATATTTAAGATATTGTTAGCGTTATTATCAACCTCAGAAAATGATACATTAGTTATACTATCGTAAGCATTGTCATAGATGGTAAAATCTTGAATAGTAATCGTGTAAGGATTATTTATATCACAGACTTTAGATTCTTCTATATCAAAGTCTGGCTTATCAATTCTAATGATATTGACACTAGATTGTGAAATACAACCAGTTGAAGGGTCTAATATTTCAAAGCTTACTACACTAGTATCGGTAACGTTTTCTTTTGCCGGGTTGAATATTGGAACACCCTGAGCATTAAATTCAACACCTGGTCCACTAAATTCCCCAATAACATTTCTTTCATCTTGAAGTAATTCGATTCCTCTTTGATTGAAACAAACTATATAATCATCACCCACACGTAATGCATTATTTACTCTAAAACCAGCGCTTAGACCGTTAGTAACTGTTACAATAACTTCATCTGTATTTACACAACCATTTATATTGGTTACTGCATAGGTAATGGTATATGGTCCGCCCACAGTTGCTAATTCTGGATTGAAATAATATCGTTGAACTGTACTATCATATTCAATTCCTGGGCCTGAGAAAATAACATCAGGACTACTATAATTTGTATTGTTGCCCTCTAAGACCTGTCTTCCATTTCTCACACAATATTGACCAGTAGGGAACGGATTACCAGTTATCAAAGCAGTTGGTAATTCATCAATAGTTACATTTACTTGGTCAGAAACAGCAGTACATGGACCAATAGAACCATCAGGATCGTTTGAGGTAAAAGTGAAAACGATTGTCGTTCCTACTTCAGAAGGCGTTGGGGTATAAAATGTACTTAGAGAGTTTCTATTATTATATGTACCCGCTCCTCCAGACCATGACCCGCTACTGGCTCCTTTTCCAATCGTTGCTTCAAGAAGTACTGATGCACCTTGACAAACAATGGTGTCAGCTCCAGCATAAACAACTGCATCAGGGTTTACAATAACAGGTACTGTATCTCTAAGTCCTACACATATACCGTTGTTCAGTGTTGGTCTTATAAAATAAAATACAGTATCTCTTTCACCATTAGTTTTATTGTTTGTCAGTGTTTCAATTAATTCTGTTCCAGATCCAGCTGTTGCTCCTACATTATTTGTAGAAACATCCCATTCATAAATAACATCTTCTCCACTAACGCTAACATTATTGGTAGTATTTAATGCTATTTCAAAACTACTGCCACTACATACCACTTTCTCAGCTGGAAGAGGTTGCAGATTTAATTCTGGATACACGTTTATAGTTAATGTTTTAGTTTCTCCAGCACAATTCCCATTTAATGTACTGATTTCATACTCAACTGTTTGAATTGTATTTGAACTATTAACTAAGTCGAGGCTTATGTTTCCTGTTCCTGAAGGTAATACACCACTTACTTCTCCAGAATTGGATAGTAAATTCCAACTAAATTGAGTTGCAGTTATATTTGCTTCTGGAATAAATGTAAAAGTATCTCCAGAACAAGTTGTTTGAATAAATTCTATATCTGGTGTAGTAATTACCGGAAGTGGTTTAACCCTTACCTCAAATGTAGTTGGAGGACCTGTACAACCATCAATCTCAGCATAAACCTCAATAATTGCAATGTTATCTTCAGTTGTACTTACAGTATTTGCAAAGAAATTACTAGCAGTAATTTGATCATTTGTAGTTCCCGATGGATTGTTAACTCCAATTGAAGTGTTAGAGTTTGTCCAATAGTAGACCACATCTCCACTAGCATTTGTAACTGAGGTATTGTTACTAAAAGAAATATTTGCTTCTTGATCATCACAGAAAATTATATCTGTGTTTGTGATTACAGGAGCTGGTTTAATGCTGATCTTGAAGGAGTCTGCTTCACTTAAACAAGCATCTCTTATGCTAAAGTATTTAACGTAACCCTCAATCTCACTACCAGTTAAATTATTAGCGGCTTCAAAGCTTGGTAAGTTTCCAGTGCCTGAGCTAGGACTTCCATCTCCAATTAAATCTGGATTTGTAATTTCCCAATTAAATGTACCAGTTCCAACATCATGGCTGAAAGTCTGACCTGTAATAATTTCTTCTGGGCAAACAGAAGCTCGATCTGCCACTGAACTTACAACCGGTCTATATTTTAATGTTAAAATGAAAGTTTCAACATTAGTACAGCCATTTTTTTCAGCATTTAGAGAAATAGTAGCTGTTTGATCTGCCCCAGAAGTATTAATAGATGTAGTGAATTCAATGTTGTTGTCAACAATGGATATACTACCATCAATTAGGCTATTATCTGTTATGGTAACATTTAAATTTGGATTAATTAGATCGACTGTAAATGGAATAGATATAAAATCCTCCGAGCATAGTTCTATATCTGATATACTTGAAATAACAGGTGTTGGTTTTAAAGTAATAACGAAAACTTCCTCAGGTCCAATACAGCCATTGTTAGTAGGTGTAACTCTAATATTTGCTACTATGTCATTTCCTGTGGTATTAGTTGCTGCTGTAAAGTTTATATTATCCCCAGATCCTGTAGCAGCCAAACCTATATCCGTATTGTCATTTACCCAACTGTAAGTGGTAGTTGCCCCTAAACTATTTCCAAAAGTTACGGAATAATTATCACCTGCACATAGTTCCTCATTTGAGACGGAATTCATAATTGGTGTAGGTTTCAATCTAATCTGGAAATTCATTTGATCACTTACACATCCATCCCATGTACTAGTTACCGTAACATTTGAGGTTATTGTGGAAGTAGAGTTATTATTATTTGCTGTAAAAGATGGAATATTTCCAGTTCCAGAGCCAGCTGGCAACCCAATAGCCGATGCATTAGTAGCTGTCCATGTTATTGTACTTGCTCCAGATGAATTATCAGATAAGATAATTTCAGAAATAAGATCACCTGCACAGATTTCAAGATTTGCCTGTGTATTAATAATTGGCTTAGGTTTAACTGTAACCAAAAATATTTCTGCAGCACTTTCGCAACCATCTTTAGAGGCGGTAACAGATATTGTACTTACCAAATCGCTGCCACTTAGATTTTCAGTTGCATTAATGTTAATGTTACCAGAACCAGAACTTGGAATTCCTGTTGCAGTATTATCGTTTGTCCAGCTGAAAGTTGCCCCTGAAACATCACTACTAAAGGAAGTCAATATATTGTCAAAAGAACATACTTCAATATCTGCAATAGGGTCAACTTCAGGTTGCGGTAGTAAAGTAACAGTAAATGTTTTTTCGATACTAGAACAATCATTTAAAGTAGCTGAATAGGTGAATTCACTAGTAATTGGAGCTCCAGAAAGGTTTTCTGCTGCAGTGAAGCTAATGTCGCCAGTTCCATTAGCTGATAATCCAACACCAATTGCAGTATTCGTATTAGACCATTCGAATAGCTCACCAGTAGTATTTGCATTGAAATTCACATTTACTGTACTTCCCGGGCATACAAAAATATCAGAAACATTGTCAATCTGAGGAGTTGGTTTGACTTCTATATCAAAACTTTCACTAATACTACTACATCCATTTAGGGTGTATTCAACAGTGACAGTGGAAATGATACTTAAACCGGAAGTATTTGGTTCAGCCGTAAAAGATGGAAAATCACCAATACCGGTAGAACTTGCTAGGCCTATTTGTGAAGCATTTGTTACACTCCATTCGAATGTCCCGCCTGTAAGATCAGCTGTGAAAGGAATTGAAGCTTGTGTATCAGTTGGACAAAGGCTAACATCTGTTATTGGATCAATTACGGCCACTGGTTTTATAGTTAAACTTAGTTGATCTACAACATCTACACAAGGACCTGCTCTACTTGCAGTTAATGTTAACGTAATAGGACTGTTAGTCAAGTCATTTGGTCCTGGAGTATATACTGGTCTCAATATGTTTGCATCATCAAAAGTACCATCTCCTGTAGATGTCCAGGTTAAATTATCAGCATTGCTTTGAGTAGGAGGGGTAGCAATAGTGGAGAGATCCAGCGTTTCACCATCACAAATTTCTTCATCAGAACCCGCATCCAGTACTATTTGAGGATCGACCGTAAAATCGACTTGTGCTTTGTCAAAACAATTAGTTGCAGATAGGGTGACACGTGCATAATAAGTTGAATTATTTACTACTGAGGTATTGGTAGGATCACCAACTGCATTTGTTAAGCTACTGTTGGTAAACCAATCAATGGTGACATTTGCTAAATTTTCAGTAGTGATATCAGGATTATAGCTTGTTAAATCTAGTGAAACACTACCATTTCCTGCTACATCTTCACATAATGTATATGCTTGATTCACCACTGTAGGTAAGTTTCTTATTGTAATTATTTTTGTTGAGGTATCATTATCACAACTTGAATTTGATAGTGCAATAAATTCAAATATAACGTCACCGAAGTAAGAGCCATCAGGTGTAAAGATAGCTTCGTAACTACCTGAATTATTTGAAGTAGTTGACAATGTACCTGAAGCCTCTGCTGCCCCTTGTCCACTTTGTATGATCCAATTACCAGCGGAAGCCCCACTATTTACAGTCCCTGCCAGTGTTATTGGCTCTGATATACAAACCTCAGAAGGGGTTGCTGTTACAGTAGCTACAGGTAGTTCAGAAATAGTTAAGATCATATCAGAAGAAACGGCTGCACAAGAGCCATTACCATTAGCCGTTAAGGTTAAGGTAACCGAACCAGCAGTTTTATCATCAGCAGAAGGCGTATATACCGGCAATAACGCAGTATTATCATCGAAGGA
>Ga0098059_1000133_pt1 | contig 63569 bp, 60 predicted proteins | sample 20_taG_FD_92580 | JGI IMG/M metagenome (GOLD analysis project Ga0098059, IMG submission 92580) | Marine viral communities from the Subarctic Pacific Ocean - 20_ETSP_OMZ_AT15318 metaG | ecosystem: Environmental > Aquatic > Marine > Oceanic | place: Subarctic Pacific Ocean | collected 2015-01-19
GTATGCACATTACACGAGCCAGATGCCAAATTGCTGCCTCTCTACTTTTTAAGTAAGACCGCCAAAGAACTCGGTGCTGTCTGTACTTGCCTGGTAGCACCTTATCTTGCCTACATGCGTCAGGATAAACAGTTTAATCCGGGAGAAGGTATTACATCAACTTATTTTGCCCAACTGATATCAGGCTTTGCTGAAACATTGACCACCGTTGATCCTCACCTGCACCGCAGAAGTTCGTTAAGTGAAATTTACACCGTACCTAATAAACTGATCCATGCGGCATCACACATTTCAAAATGGGTGAGCAATAATATTGAAAAGCCGATATTTATCGGTCCGGATAGTGAAAGTGAGCAATGGGTTTCCCAGGTAGCAGAAGAAGCAGGAGCGCCTTTTACCGTGTTAGAGAAAGTGAGGCACGGTGACCGGGATGTGGAAGTGTCCGTCCCCGATGTAGCAAAATACAAAGACTACACCCCGGTACTGGTGGATGATATAATTTCCACCGCCAGAACGATGATAGAGACAGTCGGCCATTTAAAAAAAGCCGGAATGCACCCACCGGTTTGTGTTGGGGTACATGCCGTATTTGCTGGCTCAGCCTATGCGGATCTAAAAAATGCAGGGGTACAACAGGTCGTAACGTGCAACACCATCCCGCATGAAAGTAATCAGATTGACCTTTCAGATGTTCTGGCAAAAGAGATTAGCCAACTGATGAAGCATCATGCGTAGTGCGCTACTCACCATCATAGCATGTCTGCAAATTGTTCCTGCAATTTTGTATGGTCAGGAGAAAGAAATGTTCATTGAGCAAATAGCGCAAAAAAGAATAGTACGTGAAAACTTTGATCAAAATGGAGATCTGCAGAGCAAGCAGATATTTTTAACGGGAGAGTTAGAGCAGGAGGGCAAAACTTATCGGATAAAGGTAATAATAGAGCTTTATGACGAAAGCGGCCGACTTACGGAAAAGTACACGACCACATATCAGTGCAATCCCAATGAGTTTGATGTGCTGTTGAATGTATTTCCGTTTGCCGATCCTCGTGATGCAAAGATAACAGTGGATGTCACTTCGAAAGATTTTAAACAGTTGTATGATTTGCAACGTAGTCCTGAATTGAGGGATATCCATTTGAAGATGAGCATAGAGTCAGGAATATTAAGTTTTTTCGGTTCTAAGAGCCTAATTACAATAAAAGATAGAGATAAGAGGACAGAAAATGGTAATTTGGTTATCAGGAGTAAAGCAGTGATAGAAGCGTACATGATGGGATTGAAAATTAAAACCATCAACTATTCAGTTGAAGAATATCTGACTGAAAATTTTGTATTGCAACGTCAGAAATTCATACAGGACGATGGAACTTATTTTACGATGGAATATGACGATAGCTATTAGTGTCTAAATAGTTGAACGAAAAGTATGGAAAATTACAAAAAGAATAGCTTAAGTCTAACTGGAGCTGTGGCTCTAGGTACTGGAGTGATGATAGGTGCAGGTATTTTTGCCTTACTTGGTCAGGTGGCGGATCTTTCAGGAGATTTGTTTCCCCTGGCTTTTTTGGTAGGTGCCATTATCTCTGGCTTTAGTGCTTATACCTACATAAAATTATCCAATACTTATCCATCAGCCGGGGGCATTGCCATGTACCTGAAAAAAGCGTATGGGCCAGGTACTATCACTGCCGCAGGATCTCTTTTAATGGCTTTTTCAATGGTGATTGGTGAAAGCTTAGTGGCACGCACATTTGGATCCTATACCTTACAGCTTTTTGATGTACAAGAAAATAGTATTTGGATACCTATTTTGGGGGTTTTATTATTAGTAGTTGCTTTTTTAGTAAATATTTCTGGCAATAAGGTGATTGGACGGTCTTCCCTGATGATGGCAGTTATCAAAATAGGAGGCTTAGCCATCTTCGCTATTGGAGGCCTGTGGGCAGCAGGTTTTTCATTTAGTGAAGCCCTACCTTCCTCCATTTCTGGTGATTATACGTTAACAAGTTACATAGGAGCTTTGGCGTTCACCATTCTGGCTTTTAAGGGCTTTACTACTATCACAAACAGTGGTGGTGAAATCGTGAACCCTAATAAAAACGTGGGGCGTGCCATTATGATTTCACTCTTTATTTGCACTCTGGTGTATTTACTTGTGGCTTTGGCAGTTTCAGCTAATTTGTCAATCCCAGAGATTATTGCTGCAAAAGATTTTTCACTAGCAGAAGCTTCTAAACCTGCATTTGGAAAGTATGGTTTGTGGTTTACCGTAGGTATCGCCATAGTAGCTACTATTTCAGGGGTGATTGCCAGTATATTTGCCGTTTCAAGGATGACCGCTATGCTTACGGAAATAAATCTAATCCCACATAAACATTTTGGAATGCCCGGTGGGTTGCAAAAGCACCTGTTAGTTTATACTGTAATAATTGCCATTTTGCTCACGGCATTTTTCGACCTGTCTCGTATTGCTTCCCTTGGAGCTATTTTTTACTTAACCATGGATATAATACTCCAGTGGGGCGTTTTAAAAAATCTTAGAAAAGAAGTAAATGTCAACGTAGCAATTGTCATGATCGCCATTCTACTTGATCTGATTGTTTTGAGTGCATTTCTCTGGATAAAGGCCTCCAGTGATCCTTTGGTAATAGTGGTTTCCATCGTACTAATGTTTTTAGTATTTGTTGGAGAAAGGTGGTTTTTACAATGGGAAACAAATGAGAAGGACTAAAAATTTAAAAATCATGACCAAAGCAAATAGCAATACATCTTACGACACACTGAGCGAAGCTACTAACGCCTTGAGAAAAGAAGGTTATACAGAAGACTTCAATCTAAAGCCTGAATGTTTGGAATGCCTCACTTCCAAACTACAATTACATCCGGAAGATTTTGAAGTGGATGCTTTTTATCGGTTCGAAGGCATGAGTAACCCTGATGACAATAGCATTGTGTTTGCCATAAGCGGTAAGAATGGTATGAAGGGTGTATTGGTTGATGCTTATGGGTTATACAGTAGTAGCCTAAATGAAGCAATGGTTCAAAGACTTAAAATGACCGATAGATGATTGAGCTAGATCACATATCCACCCTTCCACCTGAGCATGCTGATAAAGCGGAAACTAAAAAAACACTGAAAAAACTTCAAAAAGAGCTTTTTCAGTTGCAGAATAAATTCTACGCTGATGGCAGGTACAGCATGCTTATCGTCTTACAAGGTCTTGATACTTCAGGTAAAGACGGTACAATCCGTCATGCCTTTAGCGGTATGAACCCGCAAGGAGTGCAGGTTAAATCTTTTAAGAAACCTACCGCAGATGAAGTCAAGCATGATTTCTTATGGCGTGTATATCCCCACTTTCCAGAAAAAGGAATGATCAAGGTCTTTAATCGCTCATACTATGAAGACATTTTGGTGCCTACCGTCAATAAAAGCCTGTCAGTTGAAGTATTGGAGCACCGTATCAATTTGATCAACGAACTGGAACATCACCTGCTGGCCAATAATACATTGATATTAAAATTTTACCTGCATATATCTGCTGATGAGCAGATAGAGCGTATTGAAGAACGTAAAACGAAACCACACAAACGCTGGAAGTACGCGAAGGAAGATGAACTGATACCCAAACAATGGGATGATTTTAGGAAAGTATACCATACAGTACTTAATGCCTGTGATCACTTGCCCTGGCATATCATCCCTGCAGACAAGCGCTGGTTTCGTAATTATACAGCTGCCAAAATTTTAGCCGAACAGCTTGAAAAACTTAATTTAGAGTACCCCGACAAATAAAATATAGACGTTATGGAAAATCATAAAGAGCATAATCACAAACACCATAAGCACGAAGAAAGTAAAAAGCATGAAAATCATTCCGGACATGAAGGTCATGACCATGTTGGTCATTCTGACCACAATCCCGGACATGGTGATATGGGACACGATCATCACAAAATGATGATAGAAGATTTCAAAAAGCGGTTTTGGATATCCCTGGTACTTACCATTCCAATACTTACTTTTTCTCCGATGATCCAGAGATTTTTAGGTTACGATTGGCTGTTGCCGGGCAATTCTTATATTCTGTTCGGACTCTCTACCATAGTTTATTTTTACGGAGGCTGGCCTTTTCTAAAAGGATTGAAGGATGAGTTGAAAGAAGGTGCCCCGGGCATGATGACTTTAATATCCATGGCCATTAGTGTTGCGTATTTTTATAGTTCTGCAACAGTTTTCGGCCTTGAAGGGGAGGATTTTTTCTGGGAGCTCGCCACTTTAATTGATATCATGCTTGTCGGCCACTGGCTGGAGATGAAATCCGTGCTTGGCGCTTCAAAAGCCTTGCAACTACTCGTGAGTATGATGCCTTCAGAAGCACATAGAGTGAAAGGTGATAGTATTGAAGAGGTAAAATTAGAAGACCTGCAAAAAGATGATATAATCCTGATCAAACCGGGAGAAAAAGTGCCTGCCGATGGAATTATTGTAGAAGGCGAAAGCTACCTGAACGAGTCCATGCTGACGGGCGAATCCAAACCTGTTAAAAAAGGATTGGAAAACAAAGTGATTGGTGGCTCACTCAATGGAAACGGTTCACTGAAAGTAAAAGTAGAACATACAGGCAAAGACAGCTACCTCAATAAAGTGATCACACTGGTCCAGGAAGCACAAAAGTCCAAGTCCAAAATGCAGAACCTTTCAGATCGTGCTGCTAAGTGGCTTACCTATATTGCCTTGGCAATAGGATTCGGAACATTGGCCACTTGGTTGTTCTTAGGATTTCCTTTTGTATATGCCTTGGAGAGGATGGTTACCGTAATGGTTATTGCCTGTCCTCATGCGCTCGGTTTGGCCATCCCATTGGTGGTTGCCATATCCACAGCAGTTTCTGCACAAAATGGTTTGCTGATCAGGAACAGAACAGCTTTTGAAGAATCCCGAAAGATTTCCACTTTACTCTTTGATAAAACAGGGACATTGACCAAAGGTGATTTTGGAGTCACACGAGTTGAATCAGTTGATAAGCAATACTCTTCGGATGAAGTCTTACGACTGGCGAGTGCGTTAGAACAAAGTTCCGAACATCCTATTGCGGTCGGTATTGTGAAAAAGGTAAAAGAAGGTAAAACGGCCATTCCTCAACCAGAAAATTTCAATGCCATCACTGGCAAAGGTGTGGAAGCAAAAGTGGAAGGAAAAAACATAAAAGTGGTTAGTCCAGGATACTTACGAGATGAAAAAATAACTATTCCTGAAGATGCTTACAGTGATGCCGCAGAAACGGTAGTATTCGTTTTAATCGATGGATCATTGGCAGGCTATATTGCACTGGCAGACGAAATAAGGGCAGAATCTGCTGAAGCCATCGAAGTATTTAAGAAGAACAACATTAAAGTGTTAATGGCAACAGGCGATAATGAAAAGACAGCCAAAGCAGTAAGTGATAAATTAGGATTGGATGGCTACTATTCTGAAGTGCTTCCTCATCAGAAAGTGGAAATCGTAAAAGAACTCCAAGGCAAAGGTGAGTTTGTGGCCATGACTGGTGACGGGGTTAATGATGCCCCAGCCTTGGCACAAGCCAACGTAGGTATTGCAGTAGGGTCAGGGACAGATGTAGCAGCCGAAACGGCAGATATTATTCTGGTCAATAGCAACCCACAGGATATTGCCAATCTGATTTTATTTGGCAAAGCCACTTACAGTAAGATGATACAAAACCTGATATGGGCTACTGGCTACAATGTAATTGCGATTCCACTCGCGGCAGGGGTCCTTTATTCCTCTGGTTTTGTATTAGGACCTGCGGTTGGGGCAGTATTTATGAGTTTGAGTACCATTATAGTGGCTATCAATGCGCAGCTGTTGAAGAAGAAAATAGGTAATAGATAATGGGTAATCGTGAAATGCTTGGCGGGATAATTATAGTCCTATTAAGTATTTTTGTAGTAATGAGTGGGTATGGCGTACTGCTGCCCGTTTTGCCCTACTATACGGAACGACTTGCTCTAAAGTCCGGAGTGGTATCTGACGAAAATATCAACTATCACATAGGCATCCTTACCAGTATTTACCCATTTTTTCAACTGCTATTTGCTGTAGTTTGGGGTAAGCTATCCGACCGTTTCGGTCGGAAAGTGCTCATCGTTATGGGTCTGGCTGGCTTTGCCTTGATGCAGATTATGACGGGGCTGGCAAATTCTTTGACCATCCTATATGTAGCAAGAATCCTTGGAGGAATATTCTCATCTGCTGTTATACCCGCGAGTAATGCTTACCTAAGTGACCTTACAAATAGTAAACAACGAAGAAAAATACTAGCCTGGTCAGGAGTGGCTGTCAGCGCGGGTGTCATTGCCGGGCCAATGATTGGTGGGTACCTGGCACAAACCAACCTTCATTTCAATACAGCAATAGGCCACTTCCTCTTGAACAGGTTCAGTGTACCTTTTTTGGCCATCGCTTTGTTAGGAATAGTCGCTTTGGTAGTCGTTATGCTGTGGCTCAAAAAACCAAAGAAACAGCACACAAATAAGCAGCAAGGGAAACTCAAAACAACAGGGATGTTGGCTAATACTGTCTTCTTAAAGCTCTTGTTACTATCATTAGTAATACAATTAGCTGTTACGCTATTTGAAACTGTTTTTTCCGTGTACGCCAAAGATATACTCATCTTTGATGCCACACAGGTAGGTCTTGGGTTTATGCTTTGTGGCTTGATAATGGCCATTTTGCAACCTTTATTTGCCAGTTTTGATGAAAATATACTACCCATGAAATTGCAACTGATTATCGGTTTTTTATTGGCTGCCTTATCGATGGGGTTGTTCACATTGATTAAAGCTGACTACTATGTATTCTCAATGATCATAATTTTTGCAACAGGCGGTGCAATGGTAACACCAAACCTCATAGCCTCGATCTCGTTCATTGATGAAAATAATACAGGGACTTATTTATCCACCCAAACCTCTACCAATAGCATCGGTCAGGTGCTGGGGCCATTGTTGGGTATGTGGATTTATTCTTTTGGTAACTCATGGCCATTTTTGATTATCGGGATAACCCTGCTGTTGGTGACTATTTTGATTATGCCGGGACTAAAACTCAATAAATCTTAGCTTACCATTAAATACAACAGAGATGAAAGAAATAACGGAATACTTAGGAGATCAGGCAGAATATCTGCTGCAACATACTTGTAAAACCATTGACAAAACAAGGCTTACCATACCCGGACCGGATTATCTGGATCAGGTTTTTCTGAATACAAACAGAAATCCGCAGGTGCTTAATTCACTATCAAGATTGTATAATAGTGGTAACCTGGCAGGCACGGGCTACTTGTCAATTCTTCCGGTAGATCAGGGCATTGAACATTCCGCTGGGAGTGCTTTTGGCCCCAATCCGGACTACTTTGATCCTGAGAATATTGTACAGCTTGGTTTGGAAGCAGGTTGTAACGGGGTAGCCTCTACCTTTGGTGTATTAGGGCTTACCGCCCGAAAGTATGCGCATAAAATTCCTTATATCGTAAAAATCAACCATAATGAGCTGCTAACCTATCCCAACAAGCATGACCAGATCTTATTTGGAACAGTAAAGGATGCCTGGAACATGGGAGCTTGCGCCATTGGGGCTACCGTATACTTTGGGTCGGCAGAGTCAAACCGGCAGATCCGTGAAATTTCAGAAGCCTTTGCTTATGCCCATGAATTAGGGATGGCCACTATCTTGTGGTGTTATACCCGAAATGAAGCCTTCAAAACCAAGGACAAGGATTACCATACAGCCGCTGACCTCACAGGCCAGGCCAACCATCTGGGAGTGACCATTCAGGCAGATATTATCAAACAAAAGCTGCCTGAAACAAATGGTGGTTTCAAGGCTTTGGATTTTGGTAAGACTTCTAAAGAAATGTATGAGAAGTATACTTCTGATCATCCCATTGATCTCTGCAGGTACCAGGTAGCCAACTGCTACATGGGCAAGATAGGCCTGATCAACTCGGGAGGGGCATCATCCGGTGATTCGGACTATGCTGAAGCCGTAAAAACAGCTGTAATTAATAAACGAGCCGGGGGAATGGGCCTTATCTCGGGTAGAAAAGCATTCCAAAGACCCAGAAAGGAAGGTATTGAACTGCTTAATTTGATCCAGCAGGTTTACCTTGATAAAGAAATTACTATTGCTTAACTATTTATAACTAAACCAGTAACTATGATGAAAAAATTATTTACCACCACTATTTTGGCTTTATCAGGATTAATGTTTTCCTGCAATGATTCAGTCAAACCCCAAAATACAGCCAACGAAGTGCTGGACTTATTTGTCAGTTCAGTAAATGATAAAAATTTAGAGCCGTTGAATGCAGTTTTCTCTCCAAAAGCAAAAATATACGAACAGGGATCGGTTGATGATTCCTGGGAGCACTATAGAGACGGTCATTTGGGAAAAGAAATTGAAGAAATGGCAAACATGACCTTCGATATCGAAATAGCTGAATCCTTGGTTAACAAAGAAATGGCGCTATTGCGAGGCAATTATTTGATTAAGGGCGAAATGCAAGGCCAACAGATCAATTCTGCCGGATTGGTGACCCTTTCCATGCAAGTAGAAGGTGATATGTGGAAGATCGTTCACTTACAGTTTTCCAGAGGCTGTAAGAAGGTCGCAACTGATCATGCTGCACATGGTGCTGTAAATGATGATAAGCCTAAACCCAAGAGTCCAAAGACGGCAGCTATGGGAAATGCAGGAAATACACATATACATATTGATTATTCTTCCCCAAGTGTGCGAGGGAGAACAATCTGGGGAGGTCTGGTAGAATACGATAAAGTGTGGGCCACGGGCGCGCACAGAGCAACAGCCATCAACTTTTCTGAAGATGTAGAGATCAATAGTACCAAAGTTCCTGCCGGTAAATATGGTTTTTTCACTATTCCGGGTGAAAAGGAATGGACGTTGATCATCAATAAAAACTGGGATCAGCACATGAGTGATGACTATGATCCATCCCTTGATGTAGTAAGAATAAAAGTGAACCCTGAGAAACTATCAGAAAACCAGGAAGCGCTTACCTATGCGGTGAATGAAACGGGCAATTCAACAGCAGAAGTAACTATCGTATGGGAAAAGCTGAAGGTTTCTTTTGAGGTGAAATCACTGTAAAATCAGAATAGCAGGAATGGTATTGCATTAAAGCCATTCCTGAACTTTAAACATGGAGGAGTCTAAGACAATTAAAGCTAAAAGTTTATTAACATGGATGGCGCTGATAGCTTTCGTTCTGAACTTTATCTGGGAAAACCTTCATGCCGGTTTATATAATGAGTACAATCTCTTTATGAAAAGCATCTACTTCCTCGGATGCACGATTGGAGATGTTGTACTCACATTCATCATATACGGCCTTGTTGCTGTTGTCCTCAAAGACAAGTACTGGATTAGAAATTTTAATTTTAAAATATTGCTAATCGTCCTCATAATGGCCAGCTTAGTCTCGTTAACAGCAGAGTGGGTGGCTGTAGAACTAGACTTTTGGAGCTACAATGAAAGAATGCCTGTTGTACCTTTCTTAGATATAGGACTGTCACCATTCCTGGCTATTATAGTCAATCCAATACTGAGTTTTATATGCGCTCGTAAAATTGTTTTTTCGTAGTATTTTCATTGAATAAAAATAGTGAACCATCAAACCGTATAAGCCAATAATTTCGTACATCAAACACCGAATTTTATAAATCATAACGCACTAAAAAGTGTTTATTTAAATGATGATAAATGCTATATCTAAATGACAGACAGTAAAATTCTACATATTAAAAATATGGTTTGCCCGCGCTGTATAACAGCGGTTAAGCAACTCATGGAAGAATTAGAGATACCCTTTCAAAATGTGGAACTGGGTAAGATTGAACTCAAAAAAGGATTAGGGGATGAAGAAAAAAGCAGGTTAAATGAAGGGCTGGAAACAGTGGGTTTTTCGCTTATAGATGATCGCAAAAGCAGACTGATAGAGCAGATGAAAAATTTGATTGTTCAAAAGATTCATCATTCACAGGAGGTTTTAGATGTGAAGTGGGCTGATTTGATCGCTGACCAACTCAACTATGACTATAAATATCTCGGCATGCTTTTTTCATCCGTAGAAAGCATTACCCTTGAGCAATATATCATCCGCCAGAAAATTGAGCGCATCAAAGAATTGCTGATCTATGATGAACTTACACTGAGCCAAATAGCCTTTCAGTTAGGATACAGCAGTTCGGCACATTTAAGTAGTCAATTTAAAAAAGTCACTGGTATGACACCTTCTCAGTTTAAAAGTACTATTGATAGAAAAAGAAACACATTGGATAACATATAAACATATAATTATTCAATATTGAAATCCCGTGTGCTCGGCATACTGACAATTTTGTAAAACCTTCAGCAAATCCTATAGTACTTATTCCTTCTGCACTTCCGAATTTTGTATTGTTCATCTCAGAACATATAGATTAAAAATGATATATGGAAGCCATAGATATTATTGAACCAAAAAGAAGACCATCTCAAAAGATGGACAAGACACTAAAAAAATCCTTTCCTGTAACGGGGATGACTTGCGCCTCATGTGCCTCCAGCGTGGAGTCCATCCTTACCCATACTGAAGGTGTGGCCAAGGCAAGTGTCAATTTCGCTAATAGTTCGGTATTAGTAGAATATAACGATTCACTCACCTCAGAGGATTTGCGTAAGGCGCTACAGTCAGTTGGTTATGATTTGATTGTTGACGCTGAAAACCCATCAGAAGCGCAGCAGGAGCTTCAGGAAAAGCATTATCAGGAAGTAAAAAGACGAACCATTTGGTCTGCTATCTTAACGCTACCGGTATTCATTCTGGGCATGTTCTACATGGACTGGGTGCCGGGCAGATGGATTTCTCTGGCATTTACCATTCCGGTTTTATTCTGGTTTGGCAGAAGTTTTTTCATTAATGCCTATAAACAAGCCAGGCACGGGAAGGCCAACATGGATACGTTGGTGGCCCTGAGTACGGGGATTGCATTCATTTTCAGCTTGTTCAATACCTTATTTCCTGAGTTTTGGCACAATAGGGGCATACATCCACATGTGTATTATGAAGCGGCTACCGTAATCATCACTTTCATCTCACTGGGAAAAGTATTGGAGGAAAAAGCGAAATCCAATACCTCTTCTGCCATCAAAAAACTAATGGGTTTACAGCCGAAAACATTGAGAGTGATTGTGGATGGAGAGGAAGTGGAAATGCCCATTGCCTCGGTTGAGGTGGGTTATACCATTTTGGTTCGTCCGGGGGAGAAGATACCTGTAGATGGTGAAGTGGCCGAGGGAAATTCTTTTGTGGATGAAAGCATGATTACAGGAGAACCCATACCGGTGGAGAAAAGCAAAGGTGAAAAAGTGTTTGCAGGGACGGTCAACCAGAAAGGTAGCTTTCGCTTTACGGCTGAGAAAGTAGCCGGGGAGACCTTACTTGCCCAAATAATCAAAATGGTGCAAGAAGCCCAGGGGAGTAAAGCCCCGGTTCAAAAGCTGGTGGATAAGATAGCCGGAATATTCGTGCCGATAGTAATGGTTATTTCCATCGTGACTTTTATTACCTGGATGTTGGTAGGTGGAGATGATGCCTTCACGCATGCATTGCTTACCTCGGTAGCTGTATTGGTGATCGCCTGCCCCTGTGCTTTGGGGCTAGCTACCCCAACGGCTATTATGGTTGGTGTCGGAAAGGGCGCTGAAAACAATATTCTGATCAAAGACGCTGAAAGCCTGGAATTAGGATATCAGGTAAATGCTGTTGTTTTAGACAAAACGGGCACCATCACCGAAGGGAAGCCGGTCGTTACGGATATCTTTTGGGAAGATGAGGAGCAATCCGAAAAGCTCAAGCCCATGGTACTGGCCATGGAGTCGCAATCGGAACATCCTTTGGCAGAAGCGGTGGTTCAAAAGCTAAAAGAGGAAGGCATTAAATCTGCAACCATTTCACAGTTTAACAGCATTACGGGGCGGGGGGTTGAAGCAAAGTATAAAAATGGCACGAGCTTCTATATCGGTAACCAAAGATTGCTTGCCGAACATAATATCAGTGTGAGTAATCAACTTGACAAAAAAGCCAAAACACTTCGGGAGGAAGCTAAAACAGTCATCTTTTTTGCCAATCAAGATCAGGCTTTAGCTGTGCTGGCAATTGCCGATAAGATTAAGGAAACATCTAAAAAAGCTATTGAAACCCTTCAGGAAAGAAACATTAACGTGTACATGCTCACCGGTGATAATCAGCAAACAGCCCATGCAGTTGCCGAACAGGTAGGCCTTAAGGAGTTTAAAGCAGAAGTATTGCCTTCCGACAAAGCAGATTTTGTAAAAGGGCTACAAGTCAAAGGAAAAATTGTGGCGATGGTTGGAGATGGCATCAACGACTCACACGCTCTGGCACAAGCCGATGTGAGTATTGCGATGGGCAAAGGTTCTGACATAGCAATGGATGTGGCGAAGATGACGTTGATAACTTCAGACCTGCAGTCCATACCCAAAGCACTTAAGCTATCTAAGAAAACCGTATTGGGTATTCGTCAGAACCTCTTTTGGGCATTCATTTACAACATTATCGGTATCCCGATAGCAGCCGGGCTTTTATACCCGGTAAACGGCTTTTTACTTGATCCGATGATTGCGGGCATGGCGATGGCCTTCAGTTCGGTATCGGTAGTAGCCAATAGTCTGCGGTTGAAAGCAGCAAAAATTTAAGAATCAAATTATAAACTTTAAATAGACTAAATAATGAACACTTTAAAATTCAAAACCAATATCAATTGTGGCGGATGCCTTTCAAAAGTGACTCCCTTCTTGAACGAGGAAAAGAACATAAAAAAATGGGATGTCAACCTTGAAAGTGATGACCGCATACTTACTGTAGAAACTTCTGATCTGACTGAAGAAGAAGTAAAGAAAACGGTACAGAAAGCGGGTTTTAAGGCTGAGGCAGTGTAGTGCAGAATAATTGCAATCAATTTAAAATAAACCTCAGAGGTAGAAAAAATCTCTGAGGTTTTCGTGTTATTTAAAAGTATAAAAAGGCAGTTTTTTGATTTGATCATTTGCAGTTACCTGAGACGCAAGACTTATGAAAAGAGCAATAAAGAGATGGAAATAACGAATAAATCAATTGTTAACTGTCCAAACTGCGGATATCAAAAAGAAGAAGAAATGCCAACTGACGCTTGTCAGTTCTTTTATGAATGTCAAAGCTGCAAAGCAGTACTGAAACCAAAACAAGGAGACTGTTGTGTATTTTGTAGCTATGGTACAGAACAATGTCCACCAATTCAGCAAGACAGGAGTTGTTGCTAAAAAAGTTATGAAGAAAACCACCTTCCATATCAGTAAAATGGACTGCCCCTCAGAGGAGCAAATGATCCGCATGAAGCTGGAGCCTTATAATGAGGTAAAGCAACTTTCATTTGATATACCCAATCGCAGACTGGAAGTATATCACACAGACGAAGTGGACAAGATCCATCAGGCCATTACTGAACTTAAACTCAATGACCGGTTAGAAAGTACGGAAGATGAAGCTGAGTTGCCGTTGGCTGCTGACGACTCCGAACAGCGGAAAATACTTTGGTGGGTACTGGGTATCAATTTCGGATTCTTTGTGGTAGAGATGACTACCGGATGGATATCCCGTTCCATGGGGTTAGTAGCTGACTCACTTGACATGCTGGCAGATTCCATCGTCTATGGCCTGAGCTTATTTGCTGTAGGTGCAGCAATGTCTCGCAAGAAAAAAGTAGCCAAAATCAGTGGTTATTTTCAAATGGTACTGGCGCTATTAGGATTTTCAGAAGTATTGCGCAGGTTTTTCAGAGAAAGCGAAACACCTCTGTTTCAATGGATGATTATCATATCAGTACTGGCCCTCATCGGCAATCTGGTTTCGCTCTGGCTGATCAATAAAGCTAAAAGTGATGAAGCTCACATGCAGGCTAGTGCCATATTCACTTCCAATGACATTATTGTAAATGGCGGAGTGATCCTGGCCGGTGTGTTAGTTTATTTTCTTGATAGCAAATGGCCCGATTTGGCCATTGGGGCAATTGTTTTCACCTTCGTAATGCGAGGGGCTGTAAGGATATTGAAAATAGCTAAATAAATAATTGACCGATAAAAATAGAAGATATGAATGCATGGTTATGGGTAGGAGTTTTAGTAATAGCCGCATGGGCTGCACATTGGGGAGCTGACCAATTGCTTACACCGCTCAAAATGTTGCGGAAACAATGGGGACTCACCGCTTCGGCAGGAGCTGCTTTTTGGCGATTGTAACGGCAAGCCCCGAAGTAGCAGTTAACATCACCAGTGCTGCCCGGGGTGTATCAAATATAGGCTTAGGAAACTTACTGGGTTCTAATATCATCTCCATTCCCCTCATGGTTACGATAGCCTATTTTGCTTCACGCAAACAATTCAAAAACAACCCCAAACATCAGGAACATTTGGAAGCTAACCTGTTGGCTTTAAACAAGCGTTCCGTATCCGTTTTGTCACTGCCCTATTTGGGTATAATCGCATTGGTAGCTTTACTAACCTTACCGGAAGCCTGGCGAGGCTTGCAACCGATTGACGGATGGATCATGCTCGGGGCTATGCCGCTTTTTTAACCCACGCTATTGTCAAAGGAAGAAAAGAAGGAGAAAAAATAGAATGGACACAAAAGAAAATATGGCTTTCCATTGCCGGAGCATTTACCATAGCGGCCGGGGCATTTTTCATTGTGAAAGCCACTGAGAACATTGTTTCGGCTTTGGGTATATCAGAGATTGTAGGAGGACTATTCATCACCGGTATTATGACCACTGCCCCTGAAGTATTTAAGACCTGGAGTGTGGTAAAAGGTGGAGAGGTTACCGCAGGTACCACCAGCGTGATAGCCGACAATGCCATCACCATGACAGTGGCATTTTTCCCTTTAGCCCTGGTAACCACGCCAGTGGAGGATTTTCAATTGTATTGGGTCAACCTGGCTTTTGTAGGATTGATGCCATTGCTTTATTCGGTTTTTGTCCATCAAAGCAAGCAGCTCCATGGATTCAGCAAATGGCAAATATTTGTGTTTGATGCAGCTTATGTTGCCTATTTATTGATCATGGCGTTTTTCGTCTTAAAACTTTTTTAATCTTATGGAAGAGTATTTATTCAAAGACTATAAGCACCGTCTCAACGCCCTGGATAAGGATGTCAGGATACTGGTTTTAAAATATGCAGAAGAATTCTACGTCCATGATAAATGCACAAAGGCAGAAGCCATAGACCGGGCGATTGCGAAAGCTGAAATGAAAAAAGAAATTTATAACTTGACTATAGACCACTATGCTACAGATACTTGAATTCACCAAAAATAATATAATAGCCACCAGGGCTGAGGATAACCTGACTGAAACAGATATTCAGAAAATACATCCCTTGATTCACAACATTGTGAACCGTGGGCAAAAAGTACGGTGGTACTTTGAGATGGAGAATTTTTCCGGATGGAAGTTCAATGCTTTCTGGAAGGATTTAAAAATGGATTTGTCGCATGCTGATGATTATGAAAAGATAGCCATGGTAGGCGAAAAGAAATGGCAGGAATGGATCACCCAGTTTATGAAACCACTTACCAATGCGGAAATCCGTTACTTTGATTTGGAAGAAAAAGAAGAAGCAAAGGAATGGATTAATTAAGTCAGGCCGAAGCAGTCCTTCGGCCTGGCTTAAATTTACGCTTTATTTATTTCGGTCTGTAACCAACTGATAAACACAAGGTATCACCACCAAATTCAAAATGGTAGCTGATAGCAATCCACCCAAAATCACCACAGCCATTGGACTTTGAATCTCACTCCCTGGCTCACCGCCTTTTAGGGCTAATGGGATCAAGGCCAGGCCTGTAGTAAATGCGGTCATCAAAATAGGATTGAGCCTGTCCAAAGCACCTTCTTTGATCAACGCAACGCCTTGTTTGCCTTCCCTGCGCAAGTCTTCGTACCTGGAAACAAGCAAAATCCCATTTCGCGTAGCGATACCAAATAAACTGATAAAGCCAATGGTAGCTGCAATGCTGATGATACCCGAAGTGAAATAGACAATTAGAATGCCCCCAATCAACGCCAATGGCAGATTGATCAGCACCACAAAAGCCAGTTTCACATCTTTAAACTCAAAGTAAAGCAGCAGATATATGATAAGAATAGCTATGATAGCAGTAAGCAACAATAATTGGGAGGCTTTGGCTTCACTTTCAAATTGCCCACCAAACTCCACCCGATAACCTTCTGGTATATCAACGCTACTGCTTATGGTTTGCTGTATCTCATTGACCGCACTCCGCAAATCACGCCCCTGCACGTTGGATGCAACTACGATCTTTCTCTGTACATCTTCACGGCTGATAGTATTTGGACTGCTTACTGATGATACAGTTGCTAGTTGATCTATGCTCGTTTGACCACCATTGGGCAGGCTTACGAGGGCAGTTTTAATGCGTTCTATCTTATTCCTAAAATCATCCTGATAGCGCACTACAATATCAAAGTATTTTTGCCCTTCATAGATTTCACCAGCTTCCTCTCCTGCAAAGGCGATGTCTACCTGCTCCATAAAATCACCAACCGTCATACCAAAAGCAGAAAGCATTTGACGTTTCGGTTTGATACGAATCTGAGGCACTTCAATCTGTTGAGCAACGGCCACATCGGCCAAGCCTGGTATGGGTTTGATAGCCTGCTCCACATCCTTACCTACTTCATACAAGCGTTGCAAATCAGGGCCAAAAATTTTAATGGCAATATTGGCACGTGTTCCAGAAAGCATGTGATCAATTCGGTGAGCTATAGGTTGGCCCAGGGTGATGTTTACACCCGGCACAATACTGAGTTTTGTTCGTACCTCTTCAAAAAACTCCTCCTTAGATTTATCTTCCAGCGTAAACGGAACATCAATTTCAGCAGCATTTACACCTTGGGCATGCTCATCCAGCTCTGCACGTCCTGTTCTACGCGTCACCACATCAACTTCAGGCATTTCCAATAATTGTTGCTCTACCAGTTTGCCCACCTTATTGCTTTCTTCCAGTGACATGCCAGGAGGGCCTACTACACTTATTACAAGTGAGCCTTCGTTAAATTCTGGTAAAAAGCTTCTACCTAATTGAGTTAACAATCCAATGCTCAGTATAAAAGCAATAACTGTAACCCCAATTATCGTTTTAGGAAAACGCATGGCTCCACCAAGCACACTAGCATATCGTTTTTGCAGCCATCGCTCCACCTTGGTGCCTTCAGCACTTTTACTCAATTGCTTTTCACTTTTGAGCAAATAGGAGCACAATACCGGTGTTACGGTCACGGCTACCACTAATGAGGTGAGCACAGAAGTAACAAAAGCAATACCCAGAGGTTGCAGCAGTCGCCCCTCCATACCACTCAAAAAGAATAAGGGCACAAACGAAACAATGATAATCAGGGTGGCTATTATTATAGAACTCCTGATTTCTATGGAAGCATCTTTTACTACCGTGAGAATAGGCTGACGTTCATTCTTTGGCTTTCGGATGTTCTCTCGCAACCGCTTGTACACATTTTCCACGTCAATAATGGCATCATCCACCAGCGCACCAATGGCAATGGCCATTCCGCCCAGACTCATGGTATTAATGGTATAGCCTAATAGCTTAAGAACAATGATTGAAACCAATAATGAAATAGGGATGGCCAGCAAAGAAATCAATGTGGTTCTCCAGTTCATTAGGAAAATAAACAGCACGATCACTACAAAAAAAGCACCTTCCAACAATGTTTGATTCAAATTACTAATGGAAGCCTCTATAAAATTAGATTGCCGGAAAATCTGGCTTTTGATCTCAACACTTTTCGGTAAAGTTTGTCCCAGCTCTGCAATTGCTTCATTCAGCCGCTCTGTCAAGTCCAGTGTGTTCACATCCGGTTGTTTGGATATGGTAAGGATCACAGCAGGAGAAGCATTCAGGGAACCGTCTCCTATTTTGTCCGCTGCACCTATTTGGACAGTGGCCATATCCCTAATCTTAATGCTTTGCCCATTAACCTGCTTTACCACGGCCTCTTCCAATTCCTCAACAGCGTAGGCTCGTCCACTACCTTTTATGATGTACTGGTTGCCATGTTGATTGAAAAAACCTCCCGGAGCATTTACATTGGCTTCTTTTACTTTTTCCACCAACTCACGAAGACTTACATCATAGTATTTAAGCTTTTCGGGATGGGCAAACACCTGGTATTGTTTGTAATCCCCGCCAATAACGATAACATTGGCAATGCCACCTATGGCTTTTAAACGTGGCCTGATCGTCCAATCAGAAAGCGTTCTTAATTCCATAGGTGACAAGCTATCTGAGGTTACACCCAGAAGCATAATTTCCCCCATGATGGATGAAATAGGTGCCATAGTCGGTGCACCTATACCACTGGGTAAATTTTCACGTACCATTGGTATGCGTTCGCTCACAATTTGCCGGGCGCGATAGATATCGGTACCCCAGTCAAACTCAACCCAAACAATAGAAATACCTGTGGCTGAAGAGGAGCGTATCCTTCGCACATTAGGAGAACCGTTCATGGCAGTTTCTAACTGATAGGTCACCAGTTTCTCTACTTCTTCAGACTCCAAACCATGGGCTTCTGTCAAAATGGTGACTGTTGGTGCTGTTAGATCAGGGAATACATCCACGTTCATTGTTCGTGCCAAATAAAGACCGGCCACACTTAGCATAACTGCACCCAATAAAACCAGCAGCCTGTTTTGGAGTGATATTGATAATATTTTATTTAGCATATCATTTCCTTTTTAATGTTCATGGCCATGAGCTGGCGTAGTTCCGGACATAGAAGCCATTTTTACCTGATAAGCACCTCTGGCTACTACCACTTCACCAGTTTCAAGCCCTTCAGTAATCTCAGTAAATTCTCCATTGCTCCGACCGATCATAACTGGTCTCCGTTCAAAACTTTCTCCAGAGAGCTGAACTATTACAGAGTAACTACCATAATCTTCCAATAGAGCTGCCTCAGGAATAACTACAGCTTGTTTGGGTTCACCATAAGCTATCTCAACTTCGGTAAAGCTGCCTTCAGGCATCTTGATTTCCTCAGTGATCTGGGCATAGACTGAAAGCAGAGGTTTTGTACTTTCCACTTCTTTTCCAACAGAAAGAACTGATCCTCCTGAGGCTTGGATGCTTGACCACTGTCCATTTTCCTTCTGATAGAATACGTTTTGGATGTTTTGCAAAACAGAAGCATAAGAGGCACTGACCTGGGTCTCCAATAAGCTTGTGCGATGAGAGCCAATGGTTAACAGTTGAGCTCCTTGGCTGACAAAATCACCATTACTTATTGAAATGGATTTTACATACCCATCAAATGGAGCTGTGACCTGTTTTCCACCTGCCGAATAACCGGCTTTTAAGGTTTCATAATTTGATTTGGCCACCTTGTATTTGCTTTCCACCTGTTCCAGCTCAGCTTTAGGTACAATTTTGGACTCATAAAGCTGCTTTTTACGCTCGTATTCTGCCTTAGCCTGTTCAAAATTTGCCCTCGCTTGCTCAATCTCTGTTTGTAGATTGTTAGAAGTAAGCCCTTTACTGCTTATGGTCATCAACACCTGTCCTTGCTTTATTTCTGTACCCTCGGTCAGATTGTCCATGGCAAAGCTTACCACCCCTGAAGCATTGGCTGAAAGAGAGCGTATGGCTCCCGGAGCGGCCTTCCATACGCCTGATGTTTTAATGACATCATAAATTTCACCGGAAACTACAGGAGCCGTCTGGAAATCAATCTTCCAGGCTTGCTCTTTGAGAAAGCTGATAGCACCTCCATCTTCTTCATTTCCAACTGCACTAATGGCTTCTTCAGCATCCGCAAACACCCGGATATCATTAATTACAATTCTATCCTGATACTGAGGTGTTTTAATATCAAACATCAGTTGATAGCTCCCGGTAGTCTTTGGCTGTAAGGAGGGTGAGAAAATTCCCGGAGAAGAAGGTGCTTCTACAGTATGTCTGATTCCTTTTCCCTCCTTAACCAAACTCACCGTTACACTACCTTCCCTTACGGGTTTGTGATTTTTCAAAACAGTAAAGTGAGCCGCAAATCGACTGGTTTTCCCAACCACCAACACTGGAAATTCTACGAATAACTCCGTTTTATCTGTCCAGCGGGTATAATCTACCCTTGGTATTTCGCCTGCCTCATCTATATGGCCTCCTGCCGCATCGTGGGCATGGCCATGCTCTTCTGTTGACTGACAGGAAGCTGCCAGCAACGCAATTAATATGATTATGTATCGCATTTCTTTATCTGATTTTTAATGATCATGATGTTCACTGCCATCGTCATGTGTGTGAGTAGAGTCCTGATCTACGTTAAACTCTTCCTGTTCATGATGCTCTTCATCCTCATGCTGATGATCAGATTCCTCATCATGGGCGTGACCGTGTGCCTCTTCGGTTTCGTGTTCATGCCCATGCTCTTCTTTTGAAGACTTTGAGGTGCATGAAATGGTAAAAAGGATTAGTAATGCGAATACTATATTTCTCGTTTTCATATTTCTAGTAGTTAATTTTTTGATGGGTGATTCTTAAATTCAAAACTCATAATTCAAAACTCATAATTTCAGCCTTTAGCTGATGCAACTCTTTTTCTATCTCCAGCATTTTATCATAAGCCTGCCGGTAAAATTGTAGTTCCACGTAATAGTCCATAAAGGAAATTTGTCCTAGCTGGTAAGCTTCCAACAACAGGTTTTCACTATTCAAACCTTCCAATGTAGTTGTATACTCCCGGTATTTCCGAAGCATCAAATCATACTGATTGTATTGCTCCATGAAATTTGAATGACGTTCAGTAGTAACTGCTTCGGTATTGGACTGCCGATATTGGTATTGTGCTTTTGCTGCCTTTACTTTATTCCTGCTATTCCAAAGGGGGATGGATATTCCACCGTACACACCGGAATAGTTATTTCCCATTACCCCCTGATGATTGAAGCCGGCAGTAAGATTAGGCAGTAATTGGTTTTTCTGCACCTGTACTTGTTGCATGGCAACTGCTTCACCTCCTTTTAATGCTTTAATGACAGGATCAATGGATTTTATTTGTTGCCAGATACTATCAGAAGGTGCAACAGTCAGTTCATCGGAAAATTCAGACTGTTCAAAACGTATGAGTTCGCCTCCATTCAGCTTTTGGAGCGAAAGCTGCACATTTTGGATTTCATTCTCAATTTGTTCTATCTGAAATTGCTCCTGCATCCAGGCAATTTTGGCTTTATTAAGCTCCAAAATGCCAACCTGTTCTTTTTCAAATAGCTCTTGCACCTGGTCAAAGACCTGTCGGGCCTGCTCTACTCGAAGTAGTTCCACCTCCTTACGCTTGGTTAGTGAAATCAGCTCCAAGCAGAATTTTTTAGCAGGCAGTAAAATATCCTGTCTTCGCTGGTTATATTCCAGTTGTAGCTGATCGGTTTGCTTATCAATCCAATTGGAACGCGCGGCATATACCGTAGGAAATTCAAATGATTGAGAAACCTGAAATTCCGAATAGTCTCCCGTGTTATGTTCACCAAATGGAAGGTAAAATGCCGCAACCTGCGGGTCGGCTAAATTATTTCCGGATTTCAAGTCAAGCTCTCTACTTTCCATGAGCGATTGGAAAGCTTTTAGTTCTTTATTGTTTTGCTCTATTTCCTGAAGTACCTGATCAATTTGAGTGGATTGAGCAAAACCACCCAAAGCAAACAGGCATCCGCCAAGAGCGAATACGATTTTTTTTAACATGTATTATTATTTTAGGTTAAACCTGAATGTAAATGGTAAGCCACCTGCTTATATGAAGCAGTATGATTTACACCAAAAGATTAACCTAATACAGGAGGGCCTCTAAGTGAGGGAATAGATAAATAGAGATGTTGATAGCCTGTCGTGAAACGGGGAACAGGCTCTAGTGTACTGCTGTGGTGATCAAATGAGAAAAGTTCCAGTTGCGGTAAAACGAATGTGAGTAAAACCTGAATTTGTGGTTTAACCTCATTTCTTACCTGAAAATCATTGGAATGATACGTATGTGCATGACTGCCCAATAGAAAACCCAATAATCCGGAAAGATCATCGGGATCTTTATTTTCTTCTTTGTCGTGATCATGGCTATGAGCATGAGAATGGTGATGTCCGGAAGTCTCTATGGCATCATTTAGTTCATGCTGATGATGATTATGAGGCAATGCCTGATGCAGCAAAAGCACACTGAATATGCTCAGAAAGAAATATGCTGATATGTGTTTAAATGGCTGCATTCAGATGCAAAATACGGTATTTATTGTCAGACGACAAAATTGAAAAAAGCGAAGGTAAATCAACCTTGTGAGTAGGGATATAAACTTTGTGTTATATAAAGCTTACCAATAATAAAATTAGTAATTATGGAATAAATAATTAAGTCACAACTTTTACAAAGAGCCTTTATTTAAATCAAGCATCCTCTAATAGAGCAAAAAAATCAGAATACTTTATCTTTAAATTATCGAGTATCAATAGTAAAGTTTTAACGGAAGGGTTCCTTTGTCCTCTTTCTATTTTACCAATATAGTCTTCATGTAATTCCAAAATAGAAGCTAAGTGCTCTTGGGTATAGCCTTTTTGTTTTCTTAACTGCGCTAGTTGTTCTCCTATTTTTATATTGATATCCACTTTGTAAAAGTAGATTGAAAAGAAAATCCAGAACACAGACTATTTGTGCGGATTTAAAGATTTATGCTTATATTTAAACCGAAATAGAGCTATTTGTAAAATGAGTCACTTAAGAAGAGTACTGATAAAATATGGCCCCCGATTTAACGACAAAGGATATTTTCATCGATATGTTTATATGTCAAATAGAGATGAGACTGTTACCAAAGCTTTAATCGAATTAGATTCTGGCGATCTCGAATTAATTGAATTAAGAAGTGTAAAGTTTTTAGATAGACCTGAGCGATAGTATCTAATCTAGATTTGGGGAACAATCCTTGATCCTATATCATTTTGGCTTAGTGGGTAATACCAAAAAGTATTCATAAATTAACTTTACTATGGATAAGTACAACGAAAAACGGCTAAGAATCATGGAAATCCTTAATCAAAGACAGGGTTATTTATCGAAGATTGAGAATGGTTTAGAAGATCTGAGCAAGGATGTCAAATTACTAAAAAAGGATTTTAAAGACGGATTGGCCTCTTTAGCTAAAAGTATTTCTGACTCAGAAATACTCAAATCTACAAATGATAAAAAATTCGATAAGAAATGAACTTTGAAGAATCAAATAAGAAAATCAAGAAGTTTCGTTCAGCATCAGAATTAAAACTGCAACAAATTAAACAACATTCTAAATTGATTGACGGAGCTTTTATAGAACTAAATGGTATTAATGAGAATAATCCAGATATAGTAAGCGGAAGAATTAATAAGATCAGTAGTCATTATATTGAACACGGATTTTAATTTTAAACCTAGAGAATCAATCAATTTTATTTATTGAACCAATTAAAATCCAATTTGCCTCCGATCTCCATTTAGAATTCATAATGAACAAAGCCTTTATTGAGAAATATCCCTTGCAAGCTGTAGGTGATATTTTGATATTAGCAGGTGACATTATTCCTTTCAACATAATGCATGTTGCAGATAACTTTTTTGATTATGTTTCGGATAATTTTGAAATGACCTATTGGATTCCTGGCAATCATGAATATTACCAATCCGATATAAATGATAGAAGCGGTTCATTTCAGGAGAAAATACGAGATAATGTTATTTTGCTAAATAATAAATCCATTCAAATAGGAAATTACAGATTCATATTTAGTACACTTTGGACTTATATCGGAACTCAATATGCAAATGAAATAAAGCATGGTATGAATGATTTTAGGGTGATTAAAGACGATGGATTAAGTCTTAGACCAAAAAAATATAATCAATTACATAAGGATTGCCTTTCATTTATTCAGAAAGAACTAAAAGATTGTAATGAAGATGAAAAATCAATCGTAATAACTCATCACGTTCCTACTAAAATAAATTACCCATTCAAATACAGCGGCAGCATATTGAACGAAGCTTTTGCAGTTGAATTGGAAGATCTTATAATGGAATTTAAACCTGATTATTGGATTTACGGACACCATCATGCTAAAATAAGAGATTTTCCAATTGGAGCGACTCAACTTATGACCAATCAATTAGGATATATTGATCTGCAAGAACATGAAGGTTTTAACAGGGAGCGGTTGATTTTTTAATATTTACTTACGTATAATTTATATAATTCCAATTTAATCAAAATTTTCCGCTAGCCAATATTTGAACAGTGGATCTGTAAATTTGATAGTTTTATCTGAAATCGTATAAATGGTGCCTTCCTTAAGTAGTGAATTTTTGACTTTATCAAGTTTGGCTGAATATTCCAGCCCACTTTTCCGAATAAAGTCTAAGGAATATATTTTTTTACCGTTCGATTTTGAGAGCGCAATTAAAAAGAGCCTTTGATTTACATTATATTGGCTCAATTTCGATTTGTAGCTAGCAATATATCTCCTAAGTAGTATTTCAATACAATTTTCTACCCATTCATGGGAAATAATCTTGTTATTACATTTTAAGACTTCTGAAAATAGGAATTCAGTGTAGCGCGGATTACGTTCAGTTACATTCAGAATTTTACTAATCAAATCTCTTTCAATAACCTTATCGACCTTTTTAAAACTTTTAGAAATGTAATCCGAAAATTGCTCTTTTGCAATTGGCTCTAAATATGTAATATGACCAAATTTGTATAAAAGGCTGTTCTTATTTCCAAATAGCTTGTTCATTTGGTAGATATGAGATCCGGAGATGCAGTATCTAACATGATTCTGTCTTTTAGCAATCTCATGGAATAAGTCTAAAAATGACGGTTTGATCTTGTTCCATGACAGTACACTTTGAAATTCAGATAAGCATATCAGTAAATCAATTTTTTTCTCCTTTGCTATCTTTTCTGGCAAATTTAAAATTTCTTCCTTTTGTAAGGTACTAAATGGTGCAGTGCAGGCTGATACTGAAATTTTATAACTAGCATTTTCTGTGGCTTCAATGTTATAGAATATTTCCAAAGATGACATTGTCCGCAAATAAGACTCTAAAGAATCTTTAGAAATTGCTTTTAGGCTATTTAGGATTTCAGAAGCATATTTGCATAGAAATTCATCTTCTGAGACTGAAAAAAGCATATTTAAAGAAATGGACACGATTTTCTTTTCAACTGATGCTTTTTGAATTGAGTAGTTGATTAAAGATTCTTTCTCGAAATTGTAAGGCGCAATTATTACTACATTATCAAATAAGCTTATTCTTTCTATTAATTCAGTCTTTTCGTCAATTAAAGATACAAGGTCGTTTTTCATCAATTGGATAAAAATTAATAACTGGAGGTTTAATAGTACTTACAATTAAATGAGAATTAATATAGGATACCACACAATTCACCTTCTTTAGAGATAATCTACTAAATACTAACCGATAAGTTAGTAACTAAAACCTATTCATCCAAAATCTTATCCTTTCCTTCAACCGGAAAATCAATTCAATCTGATTTCCAATATTGATTAGACAATTATTTTTGGAGAAAACTAATTTATCTTTTCTTCCCAAATAATTTATTCATTTCTTTAATCCCCTTTAAAGGAAGTTCTTCCCCCACAATCGCATCAACTACACCATCCAGTATATCTAAATATCTTGAAACCTCAATTAAAACCACTAGGGAAACTTTACCAGTTGATTCTAAGCGGACTATTGTTCCTCTATCATAGCCGGTTTGAAAGGAGAGTTCTTCCTGCGTAATGCCCTTGAATTTTCTTCTGTCTTTAAGTGCTTTGCCAATTCTTTGAAGAATTTCTGTATTTGAATAGAGCTTGTATGCTTTTGACATAATTATTTTTGTTGTATATATACAACAAATTAACGAAAAATAGATGAAATGTTGTATATATACAACATTATTTTACCAAATCACCACCACAACTTTAAAAACACTTTGGGGAAAAGTTCAAGGCCATTCATTACCGTTTCTTCTTCCTCTTTATTCCAATCATGGATTCCTCCGTCTCTTTCAATCAGTTTCATAGCTTCTAAAAGCGTATCGACATCTTGAACTTGTTCTATATCTCTAGCTAATCTTTCATTGGCTAGTTCCTGGTATCTTTCTAATCGGGGAACAATAAAACTGGCAATAGTGTGATCTAATCCCCATGTTTCACTGTCATCAAAACCTCGTTCAATTCTTTGCTTTATGAACTTCTCTTCCCTCTCGTCATCCTTTTCTGTAAGGGAAAAGCAGATGTTTGGGATGTTTAGGTATTTTATGTCAATTGGTTCGGTTTTCATAATCAAGTATTTATTGTTCCTTATCGTAGTTAGTAAAAAAAATCTGACTTTCTCCCTGAATTTCACCTTTTTGATCTAAATAATAAAGTCCTGCTATTTGATTATCAAAATTTGGTGCATTTTTAAAATCATTAGTTAAAATTTGTTTTTCACCCCGTACAATCCAAATTAAATTTAATTCGGATTCTTTTAGAAAATTTATCAAATGATCTTTCCTAATTAAAAGGCAGGATGGTCCTTCTTCATAAACAGAAGGATCAAAGCAAACTAACTCATTTTTGACATTAAGGTATTCGCCTTCTCTATCTGATTGCTTAAGACGTAGGGCGATAAAAACCGAAGGTTTAAAATAACTAATATTAGAAACTTTTGAGCAATCATATTCCTCTTCCCAATGAAAGTTTAATGCGGTATGAAAAGCTTCTGCTATAATTTTTCCAGATTTTCTATTCTCTAATTGCCTAGGCATAGAATCACCACCTGCATATTGATTGGCTTGGAAGAAGATTGAAGCAGGTGACCAATAGAACTCTCTACTAAACACCTGATAGCGAGTCGGAACAGAAGGGAACCAATATTTCCAGCTATTTTCAGCTTCTTTTTCTCTAAGTATTTTTGAAAGTTCTTTTTTAGTCACCAACCAACTTCCAATATCGTACCAAATTCTTTTACCTTTTGCACTAAATTTATCTTCACCTACTTTTTTTGGTTCCTCCCATTCTATAGTCTCAGCGAGATTTATCCATTCAACCTCATTCGAATCTTTTACCGTTAATAAGTCAATTATCTCCGGAAAGTCACTAGATTTTTTCTTCCAAGATTCAAAATCACCTTCCCAGCTTTTATAATTTTGGTTTACCCACCAAGGCTCTTTTTCTATTTTATTAATATAATTATTGCTACTTATTGACTTAAGTAATATAGTAGGATCAATGTCTCGTACATAAGGATTCCACGGACCTTCATATTCAGAAAACTGTTTGTTTTTACTCCATGGATTGCTACTTTCGTCAATCAAATTGCAATTGTCGGAAACTACGGCAAGAATTTCATAAAAAGCTAACCACTGATATTTCTTACCAATTCGCTCCAAGTTTCCACTACTTCTACCAGATCCTTGTTGTAGATCAAAATTGGTAAAAATTTCTGGATCATAGCCTAGTTCAAATATCCTCTGAATTGCATAATTACTTAAAGCATCATAATTGACATCCCAGTTGCTCAATGCAGATTGAAAGACATATCTTCCGAAATCACCATATCCTCCCCCTCGGCCATATTCAGTCGTCATGGAGTGCAGGATTGCTGTGGCACCCCATTTAATTCCCCCATAGATGCCATCATTGTCTTCTGGTTTGTACTTAGAATCTATTTCTTCAATAGTTGGTAAATTACTGGGTAACTTACTTTTATATGGCGGACGAATTTTATTAATATTTATAGAAAGTTTTAAATTAAGGCTAATTGCATATTCAATCACACCTCTAGCATAGTCACGAAGCAAAATATGTGGATAGACATATTTCTCATCAAATACAATTTTATAAATATACTTGCTAAGTGAAATTATAGAATGATGATTCTTAGTTCCTAAAGTACATCCGTATGCCACAGCATACAATCTTTCGTAGATGTATGGATCATTTATATTCTCGAATTGTTGCAATACTTTTTGTAATACGGAGATTCTATTTTGCAAAAGACTAACCAATGCTTTAGTAGAAGCATCTCTTAAATATCTATTTGAACTAGAAAGAAACCAAGCTAGCATAATTGCTGCTAACCTTATGGATTCTTCATCGATTTCTTCTTTAGGATATTCGCTCCATGCCCAGTCGATTAATCGCTTCACTGAATTATGACTAGAATTCTCTCCATATTTATTTTGTAGCCAAGTTGTCCAAAATGCATCTCGTTCAGCCAATGATTTATTATATAGATTATGATGAAGTCTATCGGCATTGAAATAAAAATCTGGTTTTAATGCCATGGAAATCGACATATCCAAAAATCTATGAAATAGGGTTTCATTTTTTACAATGACTTCATTGACATATTTTAAAGAATTATCGCCAATAGTATCTTTTCGTCTCCAGATCAAACTATTAATAAAAGCAATAGCTGTTGCATTATAATAAGCTAAATCTGGTACCACCTCATATAGTTCCTTATTTATACGTTCAGGTATCTGGATTGAAAGAGCTTCAAGAAAATGTCGGTTAAAAATCACTTCATTTTCATCTTTGAGTAATGCTCTTAAAGGTCCGGATTCAAATGATTTTTCGGGATAATTACTATCAAAATATTTATCTAATAATGCTGAAATAATGAGATGATCTTGGAATCGTTGATAAGCAAAGTGAATCCCCTCATAATGATGTTGATTTTTCCAGTACAAATCTTCATTGATTATACCCTCAGAAATCAAGCATTTTAGATATTGTTTATCAATACTACTACATTTGCCTTCAAAAACTTTGCTTACTATTTCGTCTCCAATAAGGTATGATATATGGTCATTTTCTTCTTCAATCATCCTCAGCAAAATCTCTTTGATTGCTTTTTGAAGTAATTTTAATTTAATATCATAGTGTAATTGATCTGGTTGAGCTAATTTTTCTTCAACACCTTCAATGTAATTATCTATAATTGCAGTAATACCCTGATATCCGTCAGGTATTTGATTTAAACCTTTTCTGTATAATCCTTCACAAAAAAGCTTTAAGAAAAGAGGGTTCTGGAATTCGGGCCGAAGTAAGGGGGAGCCAGGTGGAGTGATTTGAAAATGTTTGAAAAAGTGTATTGAAGCTTCATATTCAAGACTTTCAAAACCTGGATGGTATAAACGAGTGGCAACTGAATCAAGGTCTTTTTCTGGAGCTACTAAATCTTCAAATGAATCCCGAATACTAACTATAAGTCCAAGCCATGGATATTTTTCAAAAGTTCGAATGAATGATTTGAGTTTCTTTGGCCAGATGTATCTACCATTTCCTTCGTTAAGAGCATCAATAATGAATAAGATTCTACTTTGCTGACTTTCGGCTTTCGCATTCACTGCACCTAAAAAAGCATCTTCATTACCTACAAAACGCAATTGATTTCTTAAAATTTGCGTCCAAGGCATTTCATTTGTTGAAAAGTTTTCGCCTAGAAGGAAGAGACTTGTCATACTATTTCTTTGTCTCTCCGTGACTATATCAGCTAGGGCATGCGATTTTCCGATACCAGCTGGACCAACTAATACTAAAAAAGGTTTATTTGCAAGTATACATACTTCCGAACCCAAAAAATCATGAAAGTCATCTAGTGCTATTGATAGTTTGTGTAATTCGTGAAGTTCACCACTGAAAGCACGAGCATTGTAATCGATTTTCTCTCCTTTTCTTTCCTTATCATCCTCAACCTCTTTTTGCCAACCATAAAGCTTTTCCGATATTTCATAAACTAATTCTTTGATATTGTCTAGTTCGATTTTAAGATCTTCATAAGGAATATTACTTATCCCAGAAAATGAAGTTCTTTCATAGACATTTCTAAAAGTACTAACAGCAGAATCTATTAGAGTAATTTCTTTTTCAAGATCCTCTTTTTTGCTTCTTAAGTGTATTCTTCTATGTTTTTCCAGAATTGTCTCATAATAACCATTGATTTGAAAAGTGAACTTTTGGTCTCTGGTAAAGCCATTATGGAAATTCAAAAATGGTAAACTGAAATTTATTTCCGGTGTGTATCTGCCACCTAGGGCATCGATACTTTCCTGATTTTTTAAGTCAAACCAACTATCCGATAATTCTCGTTCATTAAAAAAATAATAAATCAAACCTTCATTTTCGGGCTTTCTAAGTCGAGTTTCTAATTCATGTTTTCCCCAATATTCAAAGTTAACTTCCATCTTTTTTGAGGAAGCGTATTTTTTCCATAGGGTAACGTGATCCTTCCATTTTTGGAGCATTGATTTCCCACGGCTTTTCCCGTCTGGACGGTCAACTGGGATGGCTACATAATATTTTATTAAAGTTGGGTGGTGATCTATAGCTGTTCTAACTGACTTATCTATTTGTGTCCACTGACTATCAGATAAGCTATTAGTAAAATACTTTGCTTGCCAGCAGTGGATATTCCCATTGTTTAATTCCCAGTAACATTCCTTTCCTGCATCTGGTTTTCCAATTCTGAAGAACTTCATCTGGTCATTTATTTTTTCTTGACCTGCCAATTGGCATATTAGTTCCTCAAAGCCTTCTCTTTGCCCTTCAATCGCTCGTATGTTATTCCAATTAATGCTCAATTTAGTATTTATCAGTTTATTAAATTATAGAAGATAAATAGCATCACCTATCCAATTCCTTTTGTATCACTCTAAAACTCTCCAATCCAGCTTCAATATTCTCAATAATTTCGCTTGCTAAAACATCAGGGTCTGGGAGGTTGTCAAGGTCTGCCAGGCTTTTGTCTTTTAGCCAGAAGATATCTAGGTTGGTCTTGTCTCGGGCAATGATTTCATCATAGGAATATTTTCTCCATCTGCCATCAGGAGTTTCTTCTGACCAAGTTTCTTTCCTATCATTCCGATTGGATGGATTGTAACACTTGATGAAGTCTTTCAAGTCCTCCAACTTCATGGTGTTCTTCTTCAAGGTATGATGGACATTGGTTCTGTAATCATATATCCAGACATCTTGTGTCCAGGCTTCTTTGGATGCTGGCTTGTTATCAAAGAACAGAACATTGGCTTTTACACCATGGGCATAGAAAATACCAGTTGGCAACCTTAAAATGGTATGGAGCTCCGTGGTTTTCATCAACTCTTTCCTAACCGTTTCTCCTGATCCTCCTTCGAAAAGGACATTATCAGGCAAAACAACTGCTGCTTCTCCATTTATCTTTAATAAAGATCGGATATGCTGCAGAAAATTTAACTGCTTATTGCTTGAGGTAGCCCAGAAATCTTGCCTGTTATAGCTTAGTTCTTGCTTTTCCTGCTCACCTTCTTCATTGGTGATCGTCATGCTGCTTTTCTTACCAAAAGGTGGGTTGGCTAAGACGTAATCCACACGATTTCCTTCATCAGCAATTAATGCATCATTAGGTGAGATGAAAGTATCTCCATCTATTTCACCTATGTTATGCAAGAACATATTCATCAAGCAAAGCCTACGAGTACCGGCTACTATTTCATTACCAGAAAAGGTATTGTTCTTCAGAAAAGCTTTTTGCTCTTTATTTAGCTCATGGTTTTTGATAATATAATCATAAGCTGCCAAGAAAAACCCGCCCGTGCCACAGCTTGGGTCATGTATGCTTTTCATCGGCTCTGGTGCCACACAAGCCACCATAGCTTGAATTAAGGAACGAGGTGTAAAATATTGACCGGCTCCACTTTTGGTATCCGAAGCATTTTTCTCTAATAAACCTTCGTAAATATCTCCTTTTACATCAGCACCCACCATAGTCCATTGCTCTTTGCCAATCATATCAATTACCCTGAGCAATTTAGAAGGATCTTGAATTTTATTTTGAGATTTAGTGAAGATTTGACCTAAAATTCCTTTTTCTGTGCCTAAAGATCGCAGCATTTGGCTATAATAAGCTTCCAACTCTGCACCACGTTTTTTACTTAATGTTTCCCAATTGCAAAAATCACCATCTTCAATTTCATTGCCCTCCAAATCCTTAATTCGAGGAAAATCCATCTTTTTATTATAAGGCGGGCGAGTGAGCTCATCTGCCATTTTAAGAAAAAGCAGATAGGTGATTTGCTCTAAATAATCACCATAGCCTACGCCATCATCACGCAATACATTGGCAAAATTCCAGACTTTTGATATTAGGGATGATTCGGTCATGATTAAATGATTTCCATTTTAAAAGTAAAGTTTTTATCTAGTCGCAGAAGTACGGTTCTTTTATTTAAAGCTTGTAAAAAATTAGAATTACTAGTTAATATTCTGGCTAAATCTCTAGCTACAGCACTTCCATCAATATTATTTTTAACAGTATTATTTTCAATTTCCAGTCGAAAACTATAATTCTTCCTTTTCCCAACAGCCTTAAAATCTTTGTTATTCATATTTAACTCTAGAGATTTTCCTTCTCTGACAGATTCGATGATATTTGGTATTAAGGGCTTCCAGATATCTTCATATTTATGAATATTTAAATTATTCATTTGTAATATTAAATTTATTTAACCTTCAATTCTCCAGATTTCAAGTGCAGTTTTTGCTAATTCCTTTCCTCTTTCTTCAATATCTTTGAATTTGAAGCCTGTATAATTTTCTCCAATCTCTTTCGTCAATTTAATGTTTGATTTATTATATGCCTTTCTTTTACTCACAAATGGATTGTTGGAAACAGAGATATTAAGATCACCCGCTATCAAAGTCATATTTCCAATTCGGTTTACATATCTAGGATGTTTAGTGAGTGATTTTTCACCTAAATAACTTTCCCAATCTCCAAATTCCTCTTTTGATTTTTGGGACTTTATCTTTTGTGGAATTATATGTTCAAGATGTACATCATTTCCCGCATTTATAGTAATTTCTCCTGTACCACCAGTTAGCGTATATTCAATTTCCCTTAATATATATTTTGCTCTATTATGCAGACTAGACTTCAATTCGTGATTTGGGAATCTGTCCTCGAATTCTTCATCATTAGGATAATCAAGTATTAATTCTTCCTTAAAATTATCAATAAAGTTTTCATCATCCTCAATACGTAGAACTCTTGAAAATATAATATCATTTTCGCTGGTTCTTCTTGCGCAAACATGCCTTCTTAACATTAAGGCACTAATCATATCCAATACTTCTAGCTTTTCATTAAGCGTTTTACCTCTTTGTAAAAAGTGCATTAGGAAGATATAAGTTGGAAATGATTTAATATCACTTAAGTCTCTAAGTTTTTTATTTAATTTCTCTTCATCAAAAGTCTTGTTCCAGATATTTGAATATACCTCTGCACAACTCAAAATTTGCTGTATGTAGTTTGTTATATCGATTCTAGAATGGCTATTTTTGACTTTTTTGCTTTTTGGCTGATCTTCAGGGGCTTCTTCCACTTCATCTTCCGGGTCATTTGACTCCTCGGCACCATTATAATAATCTGAATAATATGCATATTCTCCAATCAAATCCACATTATCTACTTTATTCAAGTAGTCCTCTTTAAAGTATTCAATCAGTTTTGATTTTGTAACTCGCCTAGTATAGATACTACTTATATATTGTCGGAAAAAATCATCAGTAGGAATACCGTCTAAGGTAGTAATTAAAGAACTCCATTGTTCTTTCACCTCTTCAAGTTTTTGCTTACCTATTTTAGCGGCATGGCCTAGTATAAAATTTTTGAGTATGTCGGTTGCTGATAACCTCAATCCTCTGTTATTAATAGTTTCGAATAACTTGTAAGCATCTTGTGCCTGCTGCACATCTAAGCGAATTATTTTTGCAGTATGCGTTAATTTATTATAAAATTTATCCAGCCATTCTTCACCTTCTTCATTTATCCTATTTGATATTAATTCATTGAAATAATTTAAAGCATTAATTAGATTCAGATTTTTTATACCTTCTTGCTCACCTTTTAATATTTTTTTAAAATCCTTATTATCGAGTTCTCCAAGAATAATTTTAGGCTTACTAGAATCATTCCCACAATACAACATGGTTTGTATTTGATGGTTAATATGTTCCCTGCCTACTTCACTAAATTTGGTTTTTAAAGCATGTAATAATAAAGTTATAGTAGTTAGTCTTTGTTGACCATCAACTACATCTATTTCATTTATTCCGCCTTGATGATATCCAGTATGTAAAATTAGCATTCCAAAGAGATGTCCGTCATTTGGTTGTAGCATATCAATATCTTCAAACAATGCAAATGTTTGATTGTAACTCCACGCATATCTTCTTTGGTATGCAGGAATAATTAATTGCTCCATAGGATTATTAAGCAATCCATGTATTGTTTGGTCTTTGGGTATTATATTCATTTACTTTGATTTTTTGATTCTCTCTAATAACTTCTCAGCAGGCTCCCAATCTGCTTCTTGCTTGCATGCATCCAATTCTTTTTCGGTTAATAATTCACCTGAAAAAGCCTTTTTCAATATACTTTGCCTTAAAGCTTCTGATTTTTCTAAACTTTCATTGATGCTTTCAGCTAATTTATCGGAAACCGAAAGTCGAGATTCAATTTCTTGGACTATTTGTTTTTGCTCGGAAACGTGTGGTAAAGGGACAAGGTAATTGTTAATGTATTTTGTTGAAACCCTAGGTAAGTTCACTCCACTGGTATTTTCCGACATATCATTTACAAATCTTCTGCTAAGAATGTAGTTGATGGCAAATTCGCCCAAAATGTTTTTTGATAAATCAAACACTAAAATATCTGTAGAACAAACACCAGATTCTTTTGCCAAATACGCTTTATTAAGATAAGGCCTAAGTTTACCATATAGAATTTGACCTTTTTTAAATTTATTTTTAACAGTTTTTATAACTTCTTCACAAACATTATTACTTAATTCACCTTTATCTTTTAATATGTGTTCTAATCCAATATAAAATTGCTTTTGAATAGTTTCCGGTTTATATTTTTCTTTTGAATGCAATAAGACACTTCCCAATTTAACCCATTCCCAATCTTTTGGAAGTTCATTTTTGATATTTTCATTTTTTACATAAATAGGAATAGGTTCTGCAGCATTGGGCAAATCCTGTTGAAATCTCCATTCCTTCGTCAATTCCCCCTCAAAAGCTCTTTTCAGTACAGCCTGTCTATAAACTTCTAGTTTTTCCTTAGCAGATTTTAGATTAACTATTCCATTATCTAATTCACTAAAAAGTTGTTCTATTTTAGATACTATTGATCTTTGTTCTGGGAGGGGGACAACTGGTACTGAAAGTTTTTTTAAGATAGTCTGGCTAATATTCGGCTGTGCACCACCTGCTCCTTGATCAATAAGTTTCTGTTTTTTATGGAATAGATAGTTAAAGAGAAATTTTGTCTCAAAAATGTCATTCTTATAAATTCCACATACAGCTTGATTAGTTGATGCAGGAATACCGAGGATCGCAAGTTTACCGATAGTTGCTCCATATAATGCAATAAGTATAGTGCCCGCAGGGAAAAGTTTAGCGCTAGACTTTCTAATAGCTTCTTCGGAAATATGTTCCTCCGCGTTGAAAATTATATTATGTTTTAATTCACCTGATTTAATCCAAGGGATATTTCCGTTATAAAAATCTGAATTTGACCTCAATGGGGTACCACCTGATGTAGTTTTAATTATTTCTCCTAGTTCCCTATATAACCAAGTTGATTTCATAAATATTATTTAAATAAAAACCAGATAAGTGTAAATAAGGAAATCAAGATTATGCTTAAAGTGAAAATGATTAGCTTCAAATCCAACATTAGAGATAATAAAATAAAACCTATCAAGGATAAATTAATTACAATCGTTAATATAAGGTAACTGGTTAAATAGGAAGAAATAGTTTTATATTTAGCTTGAAATCTAGTTTTAACTTCAGTAAAGTCAGTTTTCTCCTCTGGATATTCGTTGAAAAATTTACTGTTCTCAATACTTTTGAAATCGCTATCAAAGTTAATTTTAATAAAATTTAAATCTTGTTGATAATGACGTGAAATGGCAACAGCAAAAATTGTAATACCTACTAATGCAATCATAATAATTACACTTATAAAATTGTTGTCAATTTTATCAATAGCAAATGCTATAGCAAGAAAAGTCAATGGTAATGCTATAACTTGATTTACTAATTTGGATAAAAGAGAATTTAATTTTTCAAAATAGGAACTTTTATACTCTTTATAATCAGCTTTCAGTTTTTCTATTGATAAGTCATTGATAAAAATCGAGAAATTACGATTAGCATCATGAATGATCTTTTTCAAATTTATGATGAATTCTTTAAAAGAAATTTCTCTTTGGTGAGAAAAAATATGTAGGATTGAATTCTTAATAAAAACAGGAAAGTTTTTATTTTCTTTAGTAAATGATTTTTTAAAAGATTCCCAATCCTCTCCATAATCAATATTTCTATCTAATTCAATTGCTCCACTCCGTGGAAATCTTACAATAAGTTTTTGTTTATCAAAGGAGCTAATAATCAATTTGTTCGTGGTATCTGAAAAGAAATCAATTAAATCCTGAGAGTCTATTAAATTATTGGCTTTGCCTTTCAAAAATTTCAGTGCATCAAAGTAGACTAAAGTATTAGTAAAAATAAAATCTTCAATTTCTTCGTTTTCAGAATTAAGCGTTTTTTCAGATTTATATAATATATATTGGTTCTCAGATACAAATAATATTATATCTTTTTCAAAATCTTTTTCTTTAACCTCACTGTAGTATTCATCAAGATCAAAAAATAAACTAAATGGTAAAGAATGCTTTTCTACATATACACTGGACCTTCTATTATCAGGCTGAATATTGTTTGCACTTAAAAGGCTGATTAATTCATCATCCTCAGGGAATTCAATAATTTTATCCTCATAATTATATTTCCAGCCACCCTCTTTTGAGATAATATATTCTATTAATGAAATGTTTTTCATTCTAAATCTAATTCATCAAATTTTGAATAGAGATGTTCGTCTTCTATTATGACTTGATTATTGTCTCCAAGTTTAACGATACCTTGATTATAATCTTTTCTTGTGAAAGAGAGCTTTAATTTGCCTGATTCAATGGTATATTTATTAAGTTGATCTAGAACCTTCTTAGTACTTCTGAATTCCATATCAATGGTGATATTATTTTCTTCTGCGTAGTTAGATAATTTTTGCTCATCACCCCAAAAATGTTTACTTATGTCATTTAAATTTATTACACCTCCTGCAGTATTGATGTAATCATGTACTCTTTTTCGAAAGGTACTCTCCTCCATTTTTTCTCCTGTCAAGTTATCTATTGGCACATCAACGTGATTTAACATCCCAATAAATGTTCTTGTGTCTTCTTTGCTTTTGTTTACAATATCTGCTTCAATCCATTTTATGAAATATTCGGATGTATTTCCTTTAACATGGGTAAAATGTAAATATCTATCATCTCCATTCAATAATTTAGCTGTTTCTATTCGAACAGCCATTGCAAGGTTTTCTGTCTTAATAATCTTAGTTAATTGAACAATAAATTCATTATTTGAGTCTGATTTCTCTAATGTCACTTCTTTTGAATCTCTAACTATGAAAACAGATACAAATTCAGTCCCATTTATTTCATATTCAATAAATATTACATAACCACCTGTCGCGAATATAACCCCTAGTAAAATATCTTTAAGTCTATTAATAGATTTAACAGAGAATTCTTTAAAGTCATCATCCGTATCATTATTTAAAAAAATATTTAGGGATTTTTGAAATACATCTTGATCCTCTAAAAAATTAATTTTTATTACTCTCTCATCCTTATTAAATGATTTGGATAACTTTTCTGTCAAAAATGTAACTTCGTTCTCAATAGGAATTAAATTTTCAGATAAGTCTAAATGAGCTTCTATTACTCCTTGTTCCTTAGATATTTGGTGAATTATTATTCGTGTTACTTCCATGTTTTCTTTAAGCTGTTAGGTTTTGATTAAGTTCTATAATTACATTATCCATTTCCTCACCAAATAGAGCCCACATTTTTCCTCTTCCTCCTTTTGCATCAAAAGGCGTATAGTCCAAATCATCTGCTTCGACATGAAAACTATTGGCAATATGGTCTTTCATCATGCGTAACCATTCCATTTGATCAGTGGTGAATTTATTGTGCTGCCCAGCATTTTGTTTAAATACCCAATCCTGAAAATTTTTATCTACCGTTTTATGATAGGGGATGAGTTCTTTATCAATCCCACTCACTTTCCTAATTAAAGAAACTAAGGCAACCAATTCATTTTTAGGGCTATTCTCCTTTACATTTTCCAATTGGTTGTAAGCTTCCCATACATAATGAGGTGCAAGTAATGGCTTTTCTCTTTTGAGCTTTTCCATCAGCTCTTTTATCATCTGATAACTAAGGGCTCTTCGGTTATAAGCTTGATCGTAAAAAATACTTAAAGCAGTAATTTCGTCTTTATGTTCTGCAATGTAAGTGGAGAATTCCTTCACCACATCTTTAGCTTTATCCGTAGTAAAACTATCCCATTCCGCACTGATGACTTTATCTTGATTGATGGTGTCAATTACTTGATCGTGTACTTTGCGTACATTTTCAATATATTCATTTAACTCCCCCGTAAATACTTTAGTGGCTTCATTGCGCTTTTGCTCCAAAGCCTTATTTATTGCTTTCCCAATATCATCAGGAGAAGAACCAGCATATCCTCTCTGAGTATCTCCTTCAATTTGAGAGGTGGTGTCAGGGTCATAAGCCTCCAGTAGTTCTTTGCTAATCGTATTTAAGGCTTTCCCATTGGTAAGTTTTAAAAGTTCTGTTTTTTCGCTTTCGGTAAGTTGTTTGTCTAATCGTATCAAACGATTGGCAAGTGAAGTAAACAAATCCTCATCCTGAGCACCCATTGCCACTGCACCCAATAAATCTTTAAGCGCAGTTCCAGGCTTACGCTCTAGCGGTCTGCTATCCGTTTTCTTGGATTTGGTAGCACCAACGGCATCCACTATCACAAAATGGGTTTTGGTGTGTTTAGCGGTACGGGTTACTTTTTGCAAATCATCAAAATTAATGGTGCGTGTACCCCTTCCTTTCATTTGTTCAAAATAATTGATGCTTTTCACATCTCGCATAAAGAGTAGTACTTCCAATGGCTTTACATCAGTACCAGTAGCAATCATATCCACGGTAACCGCAATTCGTGGTGCCCATGAATTACGAAAGCGATTCAATACCGATTTTGGATCTTCTTCAATTTTATAGGTCAGCTTTTTACAAAAGTCATTTCCCTCGCCAAATTCTTCTCTTACGATATTGATAATATCATCCGAATGGCTGTCTGTTTTGGCAAAAATCAATGTTTTAGGCACTTCAAACTCACCCTTTTCATCAAATCGGTCTGGGAAGATTGTAGGGAGTGCTTTTTTAAAAGCCTGTATTATAGTCCTGATTTGATTGGGATTTACAACATCTTTATCCAGTTTATTGGTAGTGTATTCATAATCTTCATCCAATCTTTCCCAGCGTTGCTTTCTGCTCTGCTTATCTCTTTTTTCGATAAACTGTTCTGTTTTGGCTTCAATTTTACTGCCTTTCTTGCTGATTTCTGTTTCTATGGTAAATACATCATAAGGAACATTTACTCCATCGGAAACGGAATCTTCATAAGTGTATTCACTCACCACATTTTGATTGAAAAAACCAAAAGTTCGCTTATCCGGTGTGGCTGTTAAGCCAATTAGAAAAGCATCGAAATAATCGAGTACTTGTTTCCACAAATTGTAAATAGAACGGTGAGCTTCATCTATAATGATAAAATCAAATTGCTCAATTGGGTTTTTACTAGTGTATTCTACCGGCAGAGGTTCTTTTTTCTGCCAATTCCAGCCTTTTTCATTTGGATTCTCTTTTTCAACATCCTCATCCAATTCTTGCCCTTTCAAAATGGAGTAGAGTCTTTGAATGGTAGAAATACATACCTGACTATCTGTAGCTATATAGCTTGAACTTAGCCTTTGTACATTATACAGTTCTGTAAATTTCCGGTTATCGTCAACTGGTTGATATTTCAAAAACTCTTGTTCGGCTTGCTCTCCCAAGTTTTTTGTATCCACCAGGAATAAAATTCTTTTGGCATCCACATGCTTTAATAATCTGTAAGCAAAAGTGCAGGCAGTAAAAGTTTTTCCTGCACCGGTAGCCATCTGAATTAAAGCTTTTGGTCGATTCTCTTTAAATGAATTTTCAAGATTATTAATAGCTTTGATCTGTGCAGGTCTTAATCCTGTTTCAGGCAAAGCCGGCATTTTTCTGAGCCTTGCTCTTAAGGTTTCACTTTTGTCAAACCAGTCCATTAAAGTTTGCGGCTGATGGAAATAAAAAACTCGTCTTGATCTTGGTTTAGGATCGCGATAATCAGTAAATTGAGTGATTACTCCCGTACTTTCATAAACAAAAGGAAGTGGTTCTTTATTAAGGTTATATTTTAAAGATGCATTGGCATATTGTGTAGATTGGTCTTCTACCACTGTGAGTTTTTCACCTGATTCTTCTCTTTTAGCTTCAATTACTCCAACTGGTTTGCGATTGACAAATAGCACATAATCAGCTGGCCCAATGTCTGTTTGGTATTCCCGAACTGCTATTCCTAATCCTGCCGATAAGTTTACTTTGGATTTATCTTGCACCAACCACCCAGCATCCATCAGCATTTGATCAATGCGGGCTCTGGCAATTTGCTCAGGGTTTTGGTTGGCTGTTGCAGTCATTTATGGATTAAATTGATATAATAATGACTTAAATTAAGGTAAAAATTTTTAGAATCACATAAGATGACCGTATTATTCGATGAATCTGATGAAGATTTTGACATTAGTCAAATTTGATACCTTAAGATCATCAGTCATATTATTCCTTAAGTAGAAAGCTATGCAGCAAAAAATTCTATTAAATTATCAACTAATTTATTCTGTACTTTCTCGTACATTTCCTGATCCTCCGGTTTTGTTGATTTAAGACCTCTTGGATGTCTTATTCTCCAATGCCTACTGTACTCTACCAAGTATTGAACTGGCCAAACGCCTCCATTTGCACTCATTTTTAAAATGATTTGTTCTAAAAACTCTTCCTTCTCAATGTATTCAACATCTTCAAAAACCAAAGTTGAGATATATTTACCATCTGAGGAATCGACTTCTAACAAGAAAAATGGATCAGGATCCGTTACTTCAATAATTAAAATTTTTCGTTTCTGTCCATTCATGTTAGAAAATACAAGGTGTTCAGGAACATCTCTTATGACATACTCGAAAGATAGACCAAAGCCATTTGCAGTAATTTCAAAAGCCTTACAAAAGGTGAATAATCCATTAGGGATTTTAGAGTAATCAAACTCTTTAAACTTCAAGTTTGATTCAAGCTTGGCTTTAATATTGTTAACATCAAATGATTTTCCTCCAAAACTAAATCTCAATTCTTTATTAGGAATGTCTTTATTGTATGTATTTGATTTCCTTATCTTCCTATTATTACTTGTGCTTCTTTTATAAACAATTTCTGGTCGTTTTTTCACAAAGTTATTACCAATACTTATAGGTATTTTAGAACTTCTTTTTTGCTGATTATGACCTTTTTGACTTATATCTGGGACGATAGGGAATTCCTTTTCCAATGGGTTTTTCTTTTTATCAGAAGCATCTTTGGTAGATTGAGTCTCGGTCAATTCGGGGATAATTACTTTTATTACTTCAAATGGTAATGTCTCATTTATGTCAATATCATTTATTTGAAGCACTAAATTGAAATTTGTGTATTTTTTAACGCACACATTCATCTTTACTTCTTTTAGATTTAATTGGCTGAACGAAAAGTCTCTTTTTGATATATTTGGATTGAATTTAATATCATCCCAATATTTTTTTATTGGTTTACAAAATAGAAGGTAAGCAACATTGAAAATAAAGGTTTGATTTTTCAATAAATTTTTAGGAAGAAAATCATTGAACTGCAATATTAATTTTTTTTTAGAATCCTCTTTTACTATTTCACGGTGATCCAAGGCAATGTCTAAAAATTCATTTTTAAAAATGAACGAACCTATTTCACTGGTGATAAATAGTAATACCCGAAATAGATCGTAACAAAAGAAAACATAATATTCCCCATTATGCTCTATTCGATATATCATTGATTCATCATATAATATTCTAGGATTATAAAAATCAAAATCTCCAGTCTTTAAATCCTTGAAATTAATACAATCACCTTTTCCAAAATGTTGAAAATGTAAATCTGCTTTTGGTAAGGCATTAGGGTTCAATTGTTCAAAATTTTCAATTTCCCCTCCAATTAAAATGTTAGGCGTCCTGTCAACTGGAAAGTATTCTTTTTGATAATAAGGCTTTATGCCTAATTTTTTAACTTCGGTTTCCAACTGCCATTGATCATCTGAAAAGACTGCATTTGGTACTGAGATAACTTCAAATGCCATAATTATGCAGTTTTAATGAAAGTTTGTCTTGATAATTCAAAAGTCCCATTTACAATCCCTTTAGCAAGTTGAATTAATTCATAGTTAAGGTATTCTTTTCTTATGCCTGCTTTTCTTAAGAGTGTCCAGTAAGAGATTTCTGCTTTCCCGTCTTTCATTTCTAAAGCAGATAGAACAAGTCTTTTTTTCCTATGAAAATATTTTGACTCATGAATTTTAGATAAGTATTCGTCACAATTTTCAAGCTTCTCTTGATTATTATAAAACATTTTTTCTTTTTTCACCATTATGAGAAGTAAGCTTTTTGTTATTCTTTTTTTAGGATTTTCTGTCAATGCATTTGACCTTGCTATCCTTAATTCTTGAAGAATTTCCAGATCCCTTGCTTTCCAATTAATTCTTAATTTCGAAGTTGGGTTAGATTTATAATATTTTTGTTTTTGTAACCATTCTTTACAATTCCGATATAAAAAAGCAAAAAGGGCAGGCTTCTTTTTTCTTAGTTCAGTAATACCAGATTTTGGGTTTTTCCTCATATGCTGTTGCCAAATTTCCTGCTTCGTCTCCAGTTCAGTTTTAGGAGTGGAATCGCCTTCCACTATAATAGATTTAAATTTATTGACTGTCTTGGAGTCACATCCTAATATTCGGGCAATAGCTCTTATACTCATTTTTTCCTCTACTAGAAGTTGATTTAGTTTAGAATGCCATACGGGTCCATATTCTTTTATTCTAGTAAAATAGTTTTGCTTACTAGTTATATAGCTATGAGTATATTTATGTCCGCAATTACATTCAACCAAAGTAATTTGCCGTTTGGATTTATGGTCAATGTGTCTTGAAAATGTAGTTTGGATTGACTGATTGTAATGCTCACACACTTTATTTAAACAAGGATACTTTATATTTTCAATTTCAATGACTTCTAGGCTTTCATTTTTTGTTTCTAAATATTTCAAAAAATTGTCTATTATAACATGCCGACAGGGGTCGAAGCCTTTTCTGTGTTTTCTAAATATTCCTTTTAACCAACAAGAAGGGTTATCCAAATTTACTGATGACTTAAATTTAGCCAATAGAGTGTCGTTATATAAGTCAGTAAAGTTTTCATATAACCCCTGAGTACTTAGTTGATTTGCGTTTTTAACTAAGCCATGTTTAAATAATTCCTTCCGATAGAAGAAGGGGTCATCAGCATCAAAAGGATTTTGCTTTCCTTTCAACAGTTTTTCAATATCCTTACAAATATTGAGGTATTCAGTAGATTCATTTTGTTCAATTAAGCTAAATTGATCTAAGTGATCTTCAAGAAATAAAAACTCATGTTTGTTAAAATTAACTCTACTCTTATTTAATTCTAATAAATATATATTGTGTTGAGTACAAATTTGTATTGATGGGATTTGATGGGTTCTTCTCAAGTAGGGCGATATATTTTCAGATTTATCTTCTTTTACGCACATGGGGCAATATTTTGGTGATTTTCCAGCGGGGAAAATGCCAGCGTTAATACCGATCAGCGTATGAATATCTCCTGATTTATTTAACATGGAGTGTCTAACTTTCCCAGCTTTTGTTGGAGTTAAAAATGGCTGATAATACGGGAAGAGGGTGTTATCGGCCAAAATCATTTCAACATCCTTATCAAACATTTCTAGGTTATGTATTAAATCTTTTAATCCGCTAGGTAGATCAAGCGTTGCACTAATAGTTTTTCTGTCAAAAAGATTATTTAATAAATGCTTGGGGCCTCGGCTTCCGGAAATTTTTAAATATCTGGCAATCACACTGTATAGAATTTCATCAGGATATGCATGAGGCCAATAATAAAGCATGTTTTTACAATCTAAATTTTTCGAAATCGAAAATATCCCCAAATTCCTTTACCTTTTGATAGGTCTCGTCTTTATCTTCACAAAATAGATTAGCAAAGGTATTTGCAGCCAGTACTTCCTCTTCCTCATTAATAGCCTTCTCTTTACTTACAGTTTTAGTTTTATCAGGTTTTGATGTGAGATCTAAGATTATTTTATCTGCTATTTCTTGTGCACTTAATTCCTTATTTCTTTCTAGCGTTTTTGTTACTTTGCCTTTGAAAATATTTGATGAAATCTTTTTTTCGACTAATTTATTTTTTACTTCTATTGATCTGTAATCATTGTAGTCAATTTCTTCTAATGGGAAATTATAATTACCTTCCTTTATTTTTTCTTTCCGCTTTATTTCAAATAGAGGCTCATCGATATAAAGCCTTTCCCTAATTACTTGATTGATTAAGGATACGGTAAATTTCTCTTTATTATAATCAAAGGCCAAATGATGCGCAATTTTAAAGATTTGGAATGCGCGAGAGTAGATGCCTTGAGAATAATGATAAAACAATCGTGGCCAGTCGATATTCTCATCAGCTTTCTCATCTGTATACTGATAAATAAAGAGGCGTTGAATAAATCTTTTCCACTCCCCATCTTCTGGCTTAGGGTTCCATTCCAAGAAACCAGATGCAGTAAATCTCCTAATTAGTTTGTCATCATCTTTAAATATTGCGATACCGTCTCTAGTCCCAACAAGCATGATAGGGATACCTAATGTATTATCTAAATTTAAAAAGAAGCGAAGCATTCTTTTTTCACCACCACTTTTTTGTGCATCCAAATGTTGTATTTCATCTACTATTATAATTCCTATATGATGTTTGAGAACTAATTTAGATAAAGCGTTAACTCGATCACTTTCAGAATCTTTTTTTTTGCAGTAATCTTCTTCATATGTCGAATCACCCAAAATTTTATCAAGCTCTATAAAAAAAAATCGACATAGGTCTTTTATACTACCATCCTTTGGACATTCTACCTTCACAATCGGAATCTGAATAAAATTTTCACAATCTAAATTCTTATGCAATATTGCTTTAGGAAAAGTGCTAATGGCCAGATTTACAGCGGTTGTTTTTCCTATTCCACTTATTCCGAACAAAGAACAACTGTTGCTTACTGCAACTTTTGTTGTCAGATCCTTTATTTGTAATAAATCTCTATAATCCTTGATTACTTTTTCTGTGGTGTTTTCCTTAATAGGGTTTCGAGAAGAATAGCTTGTGAAAAGTGCATTGACAATCATCTGGTATACGTCCCAAATTCCGTAATTGGGCAATACAAAATCTCTTTGTAACTGGTTTAAATAATCTCTTCGTATATGATAAGGCTTTTCAATTGTTTCCTCTCTAGTGTGTATGGAGTTTGTCGCACAATATCGGAAGTAATCTTTAATGTTATTCAACCTAGGTAAAGCTTCAATCAAAGGATTACCCTCATGATCAGGGTTATCTGACTTTACATAAACTGCTTCATGTAATTTATTCATTGTCCATATTTTTATAAATATCATCTAAGATATCACCTATATCACCTTCTATTCTTTTGTTCTCTTTTGATGTATTGATATCAATGATTTTTGTATCTGAATTAGGCTCTTCTGTGGATTTAAATTCTTTTTGTTGTCTATCGTATTCTTTTTCTCTTTCCCTGTTGTAGCTCACCTTGGCCTTACTAGTACTTTTTTGTCCTTTAGATTTTCTTTTCTTATCATTTTCTTTTTTAAATGAATCGGCCATATCTAAAATATCCATACTTCCAGAATCTCTATCATGCTCTTTTTCTTTTTTTACATTCTTTCGAACTTTGTTAAAAGCCCTAATTTCTTTTAAACTTTTATTAAGTAGTCCTGGGTTTTTCTGCTCATTAATGCTACATTTTATAATTTCATTGTTGAAGAAAAGATTAATGGTATTCATATTATTCGGATTATATGAAATATCATATTTTAATTTGACTTCTCCTGTTTGTTGCTGTATATTCCGCAGATCCTTATGAAGGGGCGTTTCATACTTGATATTTTCAAACTCGAGATCATGCTTATTTAGTTTGCCTACAGCTCTTGGTAGCATTAACTCCTTGAGATTTGAAATATCACTAGAACGAAGTAATCCTGTTCTGTTTTTCATTCCCCAATTCCAAACTTCGATTGGTGAAGGATCAACTAGTCCATCCTTCAACATTTCAGGAGCTAGCGGATATTTTTTCAATGAACACTTATGATTGTAATTAGCCATTGCAACAGCAATCATTGCAGTATATTGCTTTAAAGTGTAAGTAGCTTTTTTTCTAGCCTTTTGAGTACCTCTTCTACCCTCAGAAGCATTTTTATACCCAATTTCCTTTGGGAAACATTTTAAATCTTTGTGATAAATTTTAAAAAAATTTTCAACTAAACCTTTTAAATCGGCTCGGTAAGCTTCCTTGTTCTCAATATCAATACTCAAATCAGTTATAATATTATTCGAATTACGACTCACTAATTCGTTTCCATTATCCGTAACAATTTGATACGGAAGAAAATTACTAGGATAAAACGCACTAGTTGCATCAACATTAAACTTGTTCAAAGTACCGAGTAGCATATCATTAGCAAATATTGAAAATCCTTTGAAACTGTAATACAAAGCAGTACTAGCTTCGTGGTAAGATGGATTTTCTAAAGTGACATAAATTCCAGTACATAATCCACTAAATATATCTGCAACGAAATATACTGTAGGGCATCCAATTGGTTCACTTAAGTCAATTTCGGATATAATTTCCACGTCAGAGGGGGTAGAATCTATCTGAAAAATGCCAGGTCCGAAAACGCTGTTATAAGACGATCCGGTTACCAATCTATGGTCTTTATCCCTTGATAACACCCCTTTTTCTATTGCCAATTTATCACTGCTTGATAATTTTTTGGTGCCCCAATAATAAAACTGAGTTAAACTTGGATAATTTTTAGTGTCCTTATTATCAAACTCCTTTTTATATTTTAATCTAATGTAGTTTAGATAAGCTCCTCTTAAGGTACCATCTTTACCTTGGGGTCGATTTGCAATATAGGCAGCTTGAATCTCCTCTTTTATTTTATCTGTTATTGTAAATGCATTTTTTTGTTCTATTTGTCTCTCTTTTCCTCTGCCGCCAGAAAGATAGTATTTCGGTAATATTGCATATTTTGTCTTGCCATTTCTCCAATAATTGAAAATATTTCGCTTAACAGTATGTCTAGAGACATTATACTGTTCTGAAATCACTTTGCACTTTTTATTTAAATTGGAAGTTTCAAAAATATTAGGTTCATCTGTGACAAGATCTTTTATTTGCTGCCATGATTTTTCCCACCTTTCCAAGGTTTTATCTTTTAATTCTAAAATTACTTCATTCAGGATTGTGGTATTAAAATTTGAAGGTGGGTTAGTTGGAACTGTATAATTGTGTTTTGTAAGCGAATCTATATCCAGATGTTCCAGTTGATTTTGTTCTTCACTTAAATTGATTAATACGCAAATATCTAATTTGACATTGAAGTATAGAACTCTATAGAAATTGGAATTATGCTGCAATATCTGATTTACTAAGAGCTCCATTTTTTAAGATTTTGATTTGACTGATTTTAACATTTTCTGAAAAGAAATTTTGGTTTAAGTCTAATTGAAAAATTCCTTTCGCAATCAAGACTTTAAAAACAGTAACTGATGTACCTGTATCAAGTAGTAAATCTTCATCAATTATTTGCGCCACTTCTAATAAGGAATGATTTCTTAAGTTATTTGAACATTCATTTACAAATGAATAAATGGCATCAACAGTATAGAATGAAATGGATTTATCTTTAAAGGTTTTCAAGTTATTATGTAGTTCATTAATATTTTTTAAATACGTTTTTGATTGAGGTAATTCCTTTTCAGTGCACAATTTCCATTCAATACCATTTCTTTGCCAGTATTCTTTTTCTACTTGAAATAATTGCATTTGCCTTTTACTAAGGAATTCAGTAGGCTTAAAAGTCACTGCAAGTTCCGACTTGTCCTTTAACCTAATTAAAAAATCAGTGGTTAATACATGTGGCTCGTCTGACTGTATTTGCTTTATATTAAAATACTTAAAAATATCACTCACTTCGTCTAATTTCAATAAAGGAAATTGTTCCCTTATGTCAATAATATTAGGGTTTAAATCAAAAACTGTAAATAGGAAGATTTCATAACTGGAAAGTAGATGGTGAATTCGAGGTATAGTTATCCCCTTTTTTCTAGTGTTGTTTCCTAGTTTCTTATTTCGCTCTCCTGGAGAAGTGTAGATGCCAGTTTTTGGAACATATTCTGTGGCTTCGTACCAAGGCTTATAATCAATACCTTCACCAACACCTTGTCCGTCTTTAATTTTGGTTTTATATTTTTTAGGGGCTCCCATTTTAATAATTTTTTTAAAGTTAACATTTTACATTGATGTTCAAACTATTTTAAACAAAAAGGTGAAACTTTATTAAACAAAAAATATTGTGAAAAGAAGTTTTTATTCAAAATTTAGACGCGAAGGAATCTTCCATTGTAAAGGACATAAAAAAAGGCCAATTAAGGCCTCTTTTATCTCAAATCATTGTTCAAACTTTAATAAACATGCTCAAACTTTATCAAACTTGTTCAAACTTTAATACCGAACCCCACTTTTTAATGTTTTGAATTATATGTTTTTACTCTACAGTCACAGACTTAGCTAAGTTCCTAGGCTGATCTACATTACAACCTCTCATTACTGCTATGTGGTAAGATAACAGCTGAAGTGGAATTGTAGAAACCATTGGCATTAATGCTTCATGTGTTCCCGGAACTTCTATGGTATGATCTACCATACCTGGTATCAAAGAATCGCCTTCTGAAACAACAGCTATTACTTTTCCTTTTCTGGCCTTAACTTCCTGAATATTGGAAACAATTTTATCGTAAGAACTATCTCTAGTTGCAATTACTACAACTGGCATTTCTTCATCAATTAAAGCAATTGGTCCGTGCTTCATTTCAGCAGCCGGATAACCTTCTGCGTGGATATAAGAAATCTCTTTTAATTTTAAAGCACCTTCTAAAGCAACAGGGAAGTTGTAACCTCTTCCTAAATACAAGAAGTTTCTTGCATCTTTATAGATGGCAGCAATCTTTTTAACTTGCTCATCAGTTTTTAAAGCTTTCTCTACTTTTTTCGGAATATTTTCAAGGTCTACTAAAATTTCCCTATAACGCTGTTCAGCTATAGTTCCTTTTCTTAAAGCAGTTTTTAAAGCGATCATAGTCAAAACTGTTAATTGAGCTGTAAATGCTTTTGTACTAGCAACCCCAATTTCTGGTCCTGCGTGAGTATAAACTCCCTCATGAGAAACTCTTGATATGGAAGAACCAACCACATTACAAACTCCAAGAACAATAGCTCCTTTAGACTTTGCTAATTCCATAGCCGCTAAAGTATCAGCTGTTTCACCAGATTGAGAAATAGCAAATACAATATCACCTTCGCGTATAACAGGATTTCTGTATCTAAATTCAGAAGCATATTCTACTTCTACAGGTATTCTGCAAAATTCTTCAAAAATGTACTCAGCTACTAAGCCTGCGTGCCATGAAGTACCGCAAGCTACAATCACTATTCTTTCTGCATTAATTAGAGCTGTGGCATAATCTCTTATCCCACCCAGCACTAATTTGGCTTCATCTGCAATCAATCTACCTCTAAAGCAATCCTTGATAGATTTAGGTTGCTCAAAAATTTCTTTCAACATGAAATGTTCAAACCCACCTTTTTCTATGGCTTCCAATTCCATATCCACTTTTTGAATATATGGAGTGGTTTTAACATCCTTAGTATCTCTAATACTGATTTCACCATCTTTTATAAGAGCAATCTCATAGTCATTTACATAAATAACTTCGTTGGTGTATTCTACTATAGGTGTTGCATCAGACGCTAAGAAAAATTCATCTTTTCCTACGCCAATTACTAAGGGACTTCCTTTACGAGCAGCAATCAATTGGTTAGGATGATTTGTTGACATTATAACGATGGCATAAGCACCAATTACTTTCGTTAAAGCCAATCTTACTGCTTCTTCTAAAGTGCCATCATTGTTTTTATAGATATCTTCTATAAAATTGATGAATACTTCCGAATCAGTTTCACTTTTGAAAGTATAGCCTTTATTCTCTAAATCTGTTTTAAGGGAAGAATAGTTTTCAATGATTCCATTGTGAATGATTGCTAAATCTCCACTTTCAGAAAAATGAGGATGGGCATTTTCATCATTTGGAGCACCATGAGTGGCCCATCTGGTGTGACCCATACCAATGGTACTTTTAGTATTTTTATCCTTTAAATGCGCTTCAAGTTCACTAACTTTTCCTTGCTTTTTATATACATTAAGAACACCATCATTCATCAATGCTATACCTGCACTGTCGTAACCTCTATATTCTAATCTTTTTAATCCTTTAATGATAATCTCAGAAGCATTCTGATGACCTACATATGCTACAATTCCACACATATTGTAAATTATTTAAAAGTGGTATAATAAATTTTTAACTTAATATTTTCCTTATCAACTAAGAAGTTATCAAAGTTTCCAATATTGATTTTGGGAGTCTCATTAAAAGGCGTTTCATTTCTTCTTATGAATTGGCCTGTAAACATGAAATTATATTCATCCTCCCATAGCTCAGGTCTATTGTATATTTCTTGTAAGAAAAAGCTAATATCTCCTTTAATTTCCTTTTTGTCATTATCAAAAGATAAATTAATAGGAGATGAGGCTTGATTTGGGTTTACCGGAGCACCATTAGAATTGAAATTTGACTGCAGAGCCCAAAAATCTTCTCCCTTTTTAACTATATCCCCATTTTCATTTAAAATATATGGGATTACATTTTGTGTAGGTCTTTTTTGGACATTTGAAGTATTTTCTACAGAAAATTCATCATTACTTATCACAATTTCTGCCTTATTAATTTGCATTGACTGTTGGATAGTATCTATAAAATTTAAGTAGTTTCCTAAATCCAATCGAGGCGAAATCCCCATCAAGTTATTGAAATATGCTTTTGAAGGATCAGTTAAATCAAATGACTTTTTACCGGAATAATCAGCAGGAACCAATGAGCCAGGCGTATAATCAACATGAGTAAAACTTGAACCTGATAATGTAAAAGTTACACTTTTGAGAGTATCTAGACCAGGGGCCTCATAAATCACCTCAAGATAGGATTCACCACTTGCTAAATTGATGGCTTGTAGATTATTATTCCCAGAAGCTACTTCAATTTTAAAGCCTCTTAAAGCATTGTAGATATCAAATCTATTAAGGTCCTCATCTCTGATTCTATTGAGCATGTTGTTACCCAGGCTATTATTCAATTGAACATAATCAGGGATAGTATCTACAGGATTAACCACAATTTCTTGATCTATAGAAACTTGGTTACCGGCAGGTATTTGATCATAAATAGTATAAAGATTTCCGCTGATTGCTAGGGTATCATTTAATTGACTCACAATGAAGTTCTGAGCATTGTCAAATTCATTTCCATGAAAGTAGTTTAACCCCAACTTTAGTCGAGTTTGAACAGCTGTAGCGCCAATTGGTACACTATCTCTGTTGAAATCGCTATCCAATAATGTACCAAAATAAGCTTGAGCTGAAAATTCACCTATTTCCGGGCTATTTTGATTCCCTACAAATATCTGACCTCTAGAACCTGATACTTCATTGCTGCTAATCAAGAGAGAATCGTAAGCACTATGCGTTACATTAAGTGGAATTTCTACATACCTTATTTCAGTTCTATTCCCTCCAGGCACTAAATCACTTTCTACTTCTATAGGTTCTTCGCATGAAGCGAAAAAAAAGGCCAGCAGGAATGCTGGCCCTGTAATTATATGGTAGGCAAAATTATCCTGCCAATTCTGTATATAAGTTGAAATAGGATTCTTCAAAATCTTCTCCTTTTTCAATGGTGTCAACTTTCTTTTCTTTGTCGAATGTTGAAAATAATTCATCAAGGTTTTCTTTAAACTCATCACCTGCTTTAATAACTGCATCTGCGTACTGTGCACCGATTTTTATGAACCCTTCATAATCGGCTGATTCTAGATTGGACAACATGCTGTCTTCTATATCGAGCATTTTTACCTTGTCCACTAAATCAGTCCCAAATTTATGAGAGAATTCTGTATTATACACAGTAAATACAGATTTTGCATCTTTAAATATTGGGTCGTTTTTATAAGTGGTTTTTAAATACATTGGAATCAAACTGGTCATCCAGTCGTTACAATGCACTACATCAGGCGCCCAGCCTAGTTTCTTAACTGTTTCCAACGCTCCCTTGCAGAAAAATATTGCTCTTTCATCATTGTCAGGATAAAAATTATTCTCCTTGTCATGGAATACAAATTTACGCTGGAAGTAATCTTCATTGTCAATAAAATACACCTGAAGTTTAGCATTAGGAATAGAAGCTACTTTAATAATTAAAGGTTTTTCTTCTTCTCCTACAGAGATATTAATTCCTGAAAGACGCACTACCTCGTGTAATCTGTTCTTCCGCTCGTTAATTAATCCGAAGCGGGGTACTAAAATACGAATCTCCATTCCTCTTTCCTGCATGGCTTGAGGGAGCTTTCGTACAAATTCTGCTACTTCTGATGTTTTTAAAAATGGATTGATTTCATTGGCTACGTAAAGAATTCGAAGCTTTGACATATGCTTATTGGATTTGATTAATTCATAAACGAAGCACAAAAATACAAAAAAATACTCACTTTCCATTATTTTTTTGATTAAACAGCTAGATTTGTTCCGAAACTTTATAATTTAGCGCATTTTTTATGGTTACAACAGGCTCAATCGCTGAAACACAAGCCCTTATCACCCAATTTAAATCTGAAGGTAAAATAATAGGGTTTGTTCCTACTATGGGAGCCTTACATGAAGGCCATTTGAGTTTAGTTGCCGCAGCTAGAGAAAAGGCAGATGTAGTGGTTTGCAGCATTTATGTGAATCCTACCCAATTCAACAATCAAGATGACTTAAAGCAATACCCTAGAAACATAGATGTAGATAAGAACTTATTAGAAAAGAATGGGTGCGATATACTTTTTTTGCCATCAGATGAAGTAATGTATGCCGGAAGGAATACCATAAGTTTTGATGTTGGGGATCTGAATAAAGTGATGGAAGGGAAATTTCGTCCCGGTCATTTCAGTGGAGTGGCTTTAATTGTTTCCAAGCTTTTTAATATAGTGCTTCCCAATTATGCTTTTTTTGGTCAAAAGGATTTACAGCAATTGACTATTATCAAAAAGTTGGTAGAGGAATTATTTTTCAACTTAGAAATCATTACAGTTCCCATTAAAAGAGAACCACATGGCTTGGCGATGTCTTCCAGAAATGAGCGCTTAAGCAAAGAAGATAGAGAAGAAGCAAAAATATTTTTTATTGCATTAACTGAAGCTAAATCTATAATAAGGAATAAGCAATCGGCTGAAGAGGCAAAAAGCAAAGTAAAATCCCTCTTTGCTGATCATAAAGCTGAATTAGAATATTTTGAAATTGTAAGCGATCATGATTTACTTCCCAAAACAGAGAACTACTTAGCTCCAGATACCGTTCTGTGCATTGCAGGGTTTATGGGAAATGTGAGATTAATAGATAATATGTATTTAGCTGGAACCTAATGATTAAGCTTTATAAATCAATTTTCGGTACTGGATATAACACAGTGATAAATTTATATCATGCAATTGTCTAATAGGCTCTATTTAATTTCATAACTTTGCACCCCAATTTGAAGAGTATAGTATGTTAATTGAAGTTTGTAAATCAAAAATTCACAGAGTAAAGGTAACTCAGGCAGAATTACACTATGTTGGAAGCATCACCATCGATGAAGATTTGATGGAAGCATCTAACATAATAGAGAATGAAAAAGTCCAAATAGTAAACATCAACAATGGTGAGCGCTTGGAGACTTATGTTATTAAAGGAGAACGAGGCTCTGGCATGGTTTGCTTAAATGGTCCTGCTGCAAGAAAAGTGCAAGTGGGCGATATTGTCATTATCATCAGTTATGCACATATGGACTTTGAGGAAGCTAAATCTTTCAAACCTTCTTTGATTTTTCCTGATGCTAACAATAAACTTACCTAATCATTGAGAAGAGGACTTCAATCATTTCTTAAGTATACATTTTCCCTAGCGATAGCAGCTTTACTTTTTTGGTATATTTATAAGGACCAAGATTTCAGTGAAATGATGGCAAGATTCAGAAAAGCTAATTTGAATTGGATCTATCTTTCCATAGGATTGGCTATGATTAGTCATCTTTTAAGAGCTTGGCGCTGGAATATGCTTTTAGAGCCATTGGGCTATAATCTAAAAACATCCAGAACTTTTTTAGCCGTGATGGTAGGCTATTTAGCAAATTTTGTAGTGCCTAGAATGGGTGAAGTTTCCAGGTGTGGAATTTTAAAGAAAACGGATGATGTTTCTGTAAGCAGAGGTTTCGGGAGTGTAGTGACAGAGCGTATTTTTGATATGATTTGCTTGTTAGCAATAATAGCATTTACTCTGGCAATAGAATTCCGAAGGTTAAATGATTTCTTTTTAAATCTATTTCTGGATAAAGCCACGGGACTGGAAGAGAATTTTCTCACATTAGTAGCAATAGGGGTAACCTTTTTAATAGCGAGTATTGTAATTTTCTTTCTTTTAAAAAGAAATCAGGCATTTCTAAGAAAGAACAAGTATTATAATAAGCTAACAGCTTTTCTTCGCCAATTGGTCGAAGGAATTACTTCCGTAAAAAAAATGAAAAACCCAGCGCTATTTTGGATAGCGACTATAGGAATATGGGTTTGCTACTACTTTATGACTTATGTGGTATTTTTTAGCATGGAGTCTACTGCTCATTTAGGCTTTTCAGCTGGATTTATTTTATTGGTATTAGGAGGTATTGGAATGGCAACTCCTGTTCAAGGTGGAATAGGGGCGTTTCATTATTTAGTGAGTGCTGGATTATTACTTTACGGAGTGGCTGAAAAAGAGGGTATAATTTTTGCGTTTGTACTGCATACGACCAATTCTATTGCTATAATTGGAGTGGGTTCTGTATCTTTATTCTTAAGTATGATTGTACCAAAAAGAAATGCCAGTCAAATATATGCCAACAGCTGATAAAATATTGACATTAGAGTCCTTAATCAAAAAAAGGCAAGAGTGGAAAGACCAAAAAGTAGTGTTCACTAATGGCTGTTTTGATATTTTGCATTTAGGCCATGTTGATTATTTGGAAAAAGCAGCTTCAAAAGGTAATAAATTGATTGTTGCTCTAAATACGGATGCATCGGTCAGTAAATTAAAAGGCCCTACAAGACCCATTAATAATGAAATAGCAAGAGCCAGAATTATGGCAGCATTATCTTTTGTGGATGCGGTAGTATTTTTTTCTGAAGACACTCCATTATCCCTAATAAAACGTCTTAAACCTAATGTTTTGGTAAAAGGAAGCGACTATACTATTAGCAACATTGTAGGGGCAGATATCGTAATGGAGAACGGTGGAAAAGTGGAGACCATTGAATTAGTAGATGGGTATTCCACTACCAATATTATTAATAAAATAAACCAATAATAAAATGTTCCTAATTGTAATTTTAGTAGGATTTGCCATCATAAGTTATGCTGTGCAGTCCAAGTTGAAGAGTAAATTTAAAAAATACTCTAAGATCACTTTAAGTTCTGGTATATCTGGCAGAGAAGCTGCTGAAAAAATGTTGAAAGATAATGGGATCTATGATGTAAAGGTAATGTCAGTAGAAGGGCAATTAACTGACCATTATAACCCCGCTAATAAAACAGTAAATTTAAGTTCAGAGGTTTATAACAACCGCTCTGCAGCAGCAGTTGCTGTAGCTGCTCACGAGGTAGGTCATGCTGTTCAACATGCAAAGGCTTATGCGTTTTTAGAATTACGTTCAGCATTAGTACCATTGCAAAATGTAAGTGCTAAGATTATTAATTTCGTTTTTATGGCTATGTTCTTTGGAGCTATATTTTTACAAGGAATAATTAGTTATGAATTAGCTATGATGGTCATCATCGGATGTTATACTGTATTTACACTTTTCGCATTTATCACTTTACCTGTAGAATACGATGCTAGTAAAAGAGGTTTGGCTTGGATGACCACTTCTGGTGTAACTACTCCTCAAGAACATGATATGGCTAAAGATTCATTGAAATGGGCAGCAAGAACATATTTAGTTGCCGCAATTGCATCATTAGTTACATTGTTGTACTACGTGATGATGTTCCTTGGCAGTCGGGATTAAATGGATTTTTTCTATATTTGCAAAACTTTTGCAGAAACATTCTGTTTTTGCACCGATACGACTAAAAAATAATTAATAGATGGATTTTCAACTCACAGAAGAGCAGTTAGCCGTTCAAGCTGCTGCAAGAGATTTTGCACAAAACGAATTATTACCTGGAGTAATCGAAAGAGATACTCACGAAAAATTCCCAGCCGAACAAATTAAAAAAATGGGAGAATTAGGATTCATGGGAATGATGGTGGATCCAAAATATAATGGCGGTGGAATGGATACCATTTCCTATGTGTTAGCAATGGAAGAAATTTCTAAGATCGATAGCTCTGCTTCAGTAGCTATGTCTGTTAACAATTCATTGGTTTGTTGGGGAATAGAGAAATACGGAACTGAAGAGCAAAAGGAAAAATATCTTAAAAGATTAGCTACTGGTGAAATCATTGGTGCTTTCTGTCTATCTGAGCCAGAAGCAGGTTCTGATGCCACTTCTCAAAGAACAACAGCAGAAGACAAAGGAGATCACTATTTAGTAAACGGAACTAAAAATTGGATTACTAATGGAAACAGTGCTTCTGTTTATTTAGTAATTGCTCAAACGGATAAGGAAAAAGGTCACAAAGGAATCAATGCTTTAATAGTTGAAAGAGAAACTGAAGGCTTTGTAGTAGGGAAGAAAGAGGAGAAATTAGGGATAAGAGGTTCTGATACTCATTCCTTGATGTTTCAAGATATGAAAGTTCCAAAAGAGAACAGAATTGGTGAAGATGGATTTGGTTTTAACTTCGCTATGTCTACTCTAAATGGTGGTAGAATTGGTATTGCAGCGCAAGCATTGGGAATTGCTTCAGGTGCTTATGAGTTAGCATTAAAATATTCCAAAGAGCGAAAAGCTTTTGGTAAAGAAATAAGCCAACATCAAGCTATTGCATTTAAGTTAGCTGATATGGCTACTCAAATTGAAACAGCTCGATTGCTTTGCTTAAAAGCAGCATGGTTGAAAGATCAGAAGCAAGATTTCTCTCAAGCTAGTGCTATGGCAAAATTATATGCTTCTCAAGTTGCAATGGATACAACAGTGGAAGCGGTTCAAGTACATGGTGGATATGGTTTCGTTAAGGAATACCATGTGGAGCGATTAATGCGTGATGCAAAAATCACTCAGATATATGAAGGAACTTCTGAAATTCAGAAAATTGTCATATCCAGAAACATACTTAAGTAATTATTAAGAGATATAAAAATCTTAAAATAATTCAATAAAAACTTCGTTATCACGCACAACCTTACATACACATAGAGGTTGTGCGTTTTTTATTTTTTTTGATATAAAGCTATTATTCATTAGATTTATACAATTATTCGAAAGAATACTTTTACTTTTTATAGTTAATCCATTCATAAAACAAGAAAATGGAAGATTACAACAAAATCATTGAGTCTTTGGGCGTTAAGTTCGTCAAAGCAAAAAATATCAAAATCCAAAAACCTGTAACCGTAAATAATCTCTATGAAGTAGAGAACAAAGTAATTTGGGTAAATAAAGGGGAAGTCCTGTTAGGGGAGGAAAAATTATTAGCAAAGGAAGGTGATTTTGCTTTTATTCCCGGTGGAAAAGCACATCAAATCACTTATGGTAGAGGTAGCCAAATTGAAACCATTACGAATGATAAATTCATTACCGGGAAATCAGAATATTTCAATTCTATTAGCCATGATGAATTATTAGTCGAAGGTGGTGATAGTTTTAGTTATATTTCCTTCGAAGCAAAAGTTTTTGATTCTGTAAACTTTTTTGCATCGCTTGATATTCCTCCATTTATCTTTAGTAATGAGGTCATCAAATCTTTGAATGATAAGATTTTTGAGGAACTGAGTACTCTTGAGCCAGGTGCAGACCGTATGGTTAAAGTTTTAACAGAGTATTTGCTAGTTGAACTTTTCCGTCATATTGTTCGAAATAAGTTGTTTGTTGAACAGTTAGCTACCAATAGTACATATTTTAAAGATCCACGTTTAATTGATATTTTTAATTATATCAATGAGCATTTGGGTGGAGACTTGTCAAATAAGAAGCTTGCTGAGGTGGCCAATGTATCAGAAGATTATGTAGGTCAGTATTTCAAAATGCTGACTGGTATTAACCCTCAGGATTACATTGAATATCAGCGAATGGAAGAGGCAGTTACTTTATTGAGAACTTCTAAGAAAAGCATTAGAGATATTGGACATGAAGTAGGATATAAAGATACGGCATACTTCTGCCGAAGATTTAAAATGATGTTCGGAATTCCTGCCGGGAAAATGAGAAGAAGAGAATCTTTAATGAACGTTTAAATAAAAGTTTCTTAAGCAAAGAGAGCAGAAGAAGATAAAGCTCCTTAAAATCCAATAATTAATGATGGAAACATTAATTATTGGATTTTTTGTAATTGCTGATTAAGCATAATCTTAGCTTCTGTCATTTCTATCAATAATTGCGGGTTTTGCTCTATGGCATTGCCTACAACTACTACATCAGCGCCTGACTTCCAGGCGTTTTTTGCTTTAGCCACAGAATTAATTCCACCGCCAATTATTAAAGGTATATCTATGGCTCTTTTCACTGAAGCAATCATTTTTTCGCTTATCATTTTATCTGCCCCGCTGCCAGCATCCATATAAATCAGCTGAAGCCCTAATAATTCACCTGCAATGGCAGTGCTTACAGCTATGTCGCTTTTGTCGTGAGGAATAGGATTGGTATTGCTCATATAGGAGACAGAAGTTTTATTACCGCCATCTATCAGCATATAACCTGTAGGCCAAATTTCCATTTTACTTCTTTTTAAAATGGGAGCGGATAAAACATGCTGGCCAATCAATAGATCTGGATTTCTACCTGAAATCAGGGAAAGATAAAGAATGGCATCAGATTGTAAATCAATATATTGGTTGTTTCCGGGAAATAGAATTACCGGAATATCAGTAGCCGATTTTATATCAGAAATGCAACTGCTTAGAAAATCAGAAACGATCAAACTTCCCCCTACAAAAAAGAAATCCACCTCATTTTCAATAGCCATATTGACTAAGCGTTGTAAAGATCCTCTGTCATGAACTTTATCAGGATCAATCAATAAAGCAAAGCATTTCTGTCCGTTGGCTTTATGTTCAATAAGTTGGTTAAGCTTCTTTTTCTCTATCATCAGATCTTTTATTTTCCAACTCACTCAAAAATTCTAAAATTTTATCTCTAGCTATGGCTACCAGAATCCCACTTATTTCAGCTTTAAGTGTATTCATAAGTCCGCTGCTGCTACTTTCTTCTCTTCTGATAATGATACGAGGTGAGTCATCATAATCGCTTTCTTCTTCATCTACCTCTTTGTAAACTTTAGCATGTTGGCTTTTTTTACCTCCTCCGGTTATTAATTTTACAGCCTGGTAAGCTAAAAACACTCCTCCTGCAATCATCAAAGCATTTTTTCCAAATTTTTGAGCCTTACCTGAATATTCGCTCAATTGCTCTGATAAATCTTGTTCATATTTCTTACTTCTTTCTAGTAGCTGTTCTTGATTACTCATGCTTCTTGAATTTAAAAATTAAAATTACTCCTCTTTTATGGGTTTGTTAATGGAATCACTCAATACTTTTTTAATAAGTTTACTATCCTTCATTAGATAGAATACTATTGTTAGCAATAAATAGCCTAAAGCCACAATCCCAAAACCATAAACATAGCTTTCCGTAATTTCGGTTAGGTAAAAAGCCAATGTTAAACTAGCAAATAGAATCAGTAAGCTTAATGATGCCATCACCAAAAGCAGTGGTAAAACTTTAGCTAATTTCTCCGCTACTTTTTCTTCTATCTCCGTCCTTATCATTGCTATTCGTACTTCTAGCAATTTTTGTAATGATTCTATAATTTTATCTAGTCCCAATAGCCCTAATAGTTTACTACTTTTCACAACTTTAAGTATTATTTGATTCCTAAGTTATATAAATTTCAGTTCATGTTAAATTTACACGTTAAAATAATTATAAAGATTAATGCAGCTTATAGCAGATAGTGGTTCGAGCAAGACAGATTGGCGCTTTATAAAGCAAGACAATTCCATTGAGCAATTGAAAACAAGTGGGATAAATCCTTATTTGATATCAGAAAAAGAGCTTTTTGATACTTTGAAAGATGATTTTAAGAATGAAAGTTTACAGGGTATAAAAGAGATTAATTTTTATGGGGCAGGATGTGGTCAACTAAAAAATAAAGAAAAAATAAAATCTGTTTTTAAGGATTTTTTTAAATGTGATCAAATTTTCGTTGAAGATGACATGCTGGCTGCGGCAAGGGCAAGTTGTGGAAATGATGAAGGGATTGTTTGCATTTTAGGTACAGGCGCTAATGCGTGTCATTATGATGGAGAAAATATTACCGAAAGAATGATCTCTATAGGTTATGCTTTGGGGGATGAAGGGAGTGGAAATTATATTGGGAAATTAACATTAAAAGCATTTTTGGAGAATGATATGCCCACCAATCTAACTGAAAAATTCATTACTACATTTCCTGAAATCAATTTGGAAAACGCACTTGAACAAATTTACCAAAAGCCCTATCCCAATAGATTTTTTGCTACATTTTTTCAGTTTGCTTTAATGCATCAAAAGGAAAAATTCTTTTTTGAACTTATTTCTAAAGCATTTCAGCTCTTTCTGGAAAAATCCGTTCTAAAATTTAAGCAACATCAAAATTTACCTATTCATTTTGTAGGAGGAGTTGCTTTTCATGCAAATTCTATCATGCGGATGGTCTTAACAAAAAATAATTTAACAGCAGGGAATTTTATGGAGAGCCCGATTGCGGGTTTGACACTGTATCATAAAAATCAGCATTCATGAGTATTACAGAATCAGAATCAAATTTTAATAATCTCGAAAATCTTTCAATAGGTGAATTGCTTCAAGGGATTAACCAGGAAGATCAATCTGTAGCCCATTCAGTTCAAAAAGCGCTTCCGCAAATTGAAAAAGCACTAGAGGCCATAGTTGAAAAGATGACAGCTGGCGGAAGGCTATTTTACATTGGAGCCGGCACAAGTGGACGTTTGGGGGTATTAGACGCTTCAGAATGCCCACCTACTTTCGGTGTGGGTTTTGATAAAGTAATTGGATTAATAGCAGGCGGGGATAATGCTATCAGAAAAGCTGTTGAATTTGCTGAGGATGATCAGGCGCAAGCTTGGGAAGATTTGCAAGAATATAAAATTTCTGAAAAGGACTTTCTAATAGGTATTGCCGCCTCAGGAAGGACGCCTTATGTGATTGGAGGCTTAAAAATGGCTCAAGAAAAAGGAATCAAAACGGCTTGTATTACTTGTAATCCTAATTCGGAAGTCGTTAAAGTTTCAGATTTTCCTATTGAAGTGCCGGTAGGGCCGGAGTTTGTGACTGGTAGCACCAGAATGAAAGCCGGTACAGCACAGAAAATGGTGCTGAATATGATTTCTACCACAGCCATGATCCAATTGGGACACGTAAAAGGCAATAGAATGGTGGATATGCAGTTAAGCAATGATAAACTGGTGGATAGAGGAACCAAAATGATTATGCATGAACTTGAAATAGAATATGAAGTAGCCAAAGAGCTATTATTAGAGCACGGTTCTGTAAGAAAAGCGGTTGAGGCTGGGAAAAGCTGAATTAGGGAAACCTATTGCTGGTGGTGCTTGGTGTGCCACCAACCAAGAATTCTACCCCTGTCGGTGACAGAAATTGGAGGTGAAAAACCTGTCAGGTTTATTATCTCGTTTATTGGGAAACGAACATTCTAGCACTAAATAAATTAGAAAGCCGTCAGGATAATTTAGAAACCTGACAGGTTTCCTGATAATCCTAATAAATCACGATTTTCTAAAACTTTTTTATTCCAAAACGCATTCTTAATCTCAATACTTAAAACCTATAAATTAGCACTGCAAAATGCATCACATCGAGCCCTACTACAATTGGCTAAAATATTATGATTCATCATCTGATGAGCTTTCTCCTTTCCATGGAAAAGAATATAACTATGAGCTTTATACTGATACCATTTATGGCTATTATATTGATCCTGCCTGGGATGCCATAGGTTCTGAAACGCTTTACATCAAAATTCTTTACGCTAATTACGATGATGGAATTGCAGTGATTGAAATGATAGGAGAATGGAATGATACTTTGCACAATGACATCATGCATTTGAAAAGAAATATCATTGAGCATATGCTTTTGCAGGGCATCAATAAATATATCCTAATTGGTGAAAACATCCTTAATTTTCATGGTTCGGATGATGAATATTATCAAGAGTGGTTTGATGAAGTAGAAGATGGCTGGATAGTAGGTGTGAATTTCCGAGATTTTGTTTTAGAGGAATGGGCGCAATATAATGTGGATACGTATATCAACTGCGGTGGACAGTTTGAGCATTTAAATTGGCGAACCCTAAAACCACAGGTTTTTTGTGAAAGAGTAGAAGAGCATGTGATGAAAAGATTGGATTTCTAATTATAATCAACCCTTATTATTTAACCACAAAGATTCTGTGTTGAAAACCAAATGATTTTTTATTAAATTTACTATTAGAAAAACAAATCAAGAGCGGACTTGATCCAGCTCGGTTAGGGCGGCCTCTCGGGGCTGCTCTAA
>Ga0098059_1000136_pt1 | contig 63012 bp, 55 predicted proteins | sample 20_taG_FD_92580 | JGI IMG/M metagenome (GOLD analysis project Ga0098059, IMG submission 92580) | Marine viral communities from the Subarctic Pacific Ocean - 20_ETSP_OMZ_AT15318 metaG | ecosystem: Environmental > Aquatic > Marine > Oceanic | place: Subarctic Pacific Ocean | collected 2015-01-19
ATAATTGGACTCCCACTATCAAGGCCACTAAAGCCAAAAAGAAAAGTGGCTGGTCTGTGATTTCCCTTACAGGCAAACTGTAGTGAATTTCATAAAACTTCTTCCCAATAATATAAAGGGTAACAAAAAAGCCGAAAATAAAAGAAAGTGTTCCCATAGCGCCAAAAAAATGCATAGGACTTTTCTTGAATTTAGAAACAAAGGTGATGGATAGTAAATCCAAAAACCCATAAAGGAATCGCTCCAAGCCATATTTGGTTTCGCCATATTTTCTGGCTCTATGCTCTACTACCTTCTCGCCTATCTTTCGAAAACCATTCCACTTGGCTATAACTGGAATGTAACGATGCATTTCTCCATACACATCAATATTCTTGACTACCTTATCGCGATAAGCTTTTAGTCCACAATTGAAATCATGTAACTTAATTCCAGATATTTTTCGCGTAACTAAATTAAAAAATTTAGAAGGAATAGTCTTACTTATCGGGTCATGCCTTTTCTTCTTCCAACCGGATACTATATCGTAGCCATCTTTTACCACCATATCGTATAAAGCTGGAATCTCGTCAGGACTATCTTGCATATCAGCATCCATTGTAATCACAACATCTCCTTTGGAGGAATGAAATCCAGTATGCAAAGCAGCAGATTTACCATAGTTTCTGGCAAATTTGATTCCTTTGACTTGATGTTTATTTTTGGCTATATCCTGAATTATACTCCATGATTCGTCTGAGCTTCCATCATCAATCATCAAAACCTCATAGCTAAGCATTGGATGATTAATCATTACCCTTTCGATCCAGGCTACCAGCTCAGGAATTGATTCTTCTTCATTGAATACAGGTATTATGATGCTTAAATTATACTTCATAATCGCTTAGGTTCAGGAGTACGCATAAATAAAGATATCAATGGAGTCATTAAAATTCCTATAAGAATATTATTGAATGCTAAACTCCCAATAATTCTGGCATTTGATGATTCTCCTGATTTTAAATATTCTTGATAACCATCTTCTCCCATTTTCTCAACCAGCATTTCTCTACCTGCCATAATTTTTTCTACTATCATCTGGCGATATTCATCAAAATGAGTAGTTTCGAATACGCTTCCATCCAGCCAAAGCACTATTGAATAGAATAAGGTAAAGAAAAGTGTATATAAAATTCCTATTGAAAAACCCTGCCAAAATCTTAGGCCATCAGGATTGGTATCACGAAAGACTTTGATGCTAAAAAATAGAAAAATACTCAATAGCGGTCCGATGAAAATTATATTACTAGAATAGATTACAGGATTCTTGTCCAGAAAAATGAGGATAAAAAACATCAACACCACAAAAAATATGGCAATTAAACTGAATCGTAAAGGACTTTTAATTAATAAACTCATATTTAAGAGTGTGTGAATTTTGAATCTAAATAGTAATGATGGTTGTTGAAAACAGCTAGAACTTTAGCTGAAAAATCAGTATTCATAAAAGGAGAATTATCACTTTTAGATTGATTGCTTTGTGCGTCAAACTTCCAGTTTTCATCTAATGAAAATAAAGTGAAATCAGCATCAGCTCCTTTTTCAATTTTACTTTGCTCTATTTGTAAAATCTTTTTAGGATTGCTCTCAATACAATTAATAAATTTTTCGAGTTCAATCTTTTCCGATAAGAACTTATGATAAAGCGGTAAAATAATTTGAGCTCCAATTATCCCAAATTCAGCCAAATCAAACTCCATTTTCTTGTGATCTTGATCATAAGGCTGATGAGAGGAAACAATAGCGTCAATAGTGCCATCATTTATTCCATTAATTAAAGCTTCAATGTCCTTTTGGGTTCTTAATGGAGGTAAAACTTTAAAGTTCGTATCGAATGACTCTAGATTTTCATCATCTAAAATTAAATGATGAATATTTACATCACAGGTTACATTTAGACCTCTTGATTTGGCATCTTTTATCATTTGAACACCTTTTGCAGTGCTTATACAGCTGAAATGTAATTTTCCTCCCGCATATTGTAAAAGCTCCAAATCTCTTTGGATCACAATTTCCTCAGCAAGATGAGGAATACCTTTCAAGCCTAAGCCAGTACTCACTTTGCCTTCATTCATCTGTCCAAATAAGGCCAATTTATGATCTTGAGGAAAGTTGATCAGCAATCCATCAAATTTCTGGAGATACTGCAATGATTTCACCAAAATATCGCTATTCCAAAGCGGTTGTGAACCATCAGTGAAGGCCCTCGCGCCAGCATGATATACATCCAGCATTTCATTTAAATTTTCACCATCACAATTAATGGTAATTGCAGCGGATGGTAAAATCTGACTTACTTGAAATTTGTTGTGCGATAGAACAGTTTTGATATCTGCCTTATTTTGAATGGTAGGTCTTGTATTGGGCATTAATAATCCTGCACCAAACCCTCCACTTTCCAAAACTTTAGCTAGACTTTCAAAATCTTCTCGATATTCCTCTCCAGGTTCACCAGAAAAAACTCTCATATCCAGCCAAGAAGGAGATGCATATAATTGCTTTGCTTCAATAACATAATCCGCTTGAACACTTCCCGATGGATTAATATCTTCTATTTTCCCTTTTTCCAACAACAAATCAATGCTTTGATTATGCCACTCGGAAGCAGGATTGATGATTTTGACAGCTTTTATATATGTACGCATATCTATTTTAAAAAGCGGATAATTAAAACTTCTGCTAATAAACTCAGCAAAGCTAATACTAAGAAGTATTTCCACAAAGGAAAACCTTTTTTGGTTTCATCTATGTAATCATCTAAAGATGAAAAATCGTATCCTTCTAATATTACGATATTATTTCGATTTTGAAATAAATCCTGTAATTCTGATCGAGTATAATAAGTATTTTCACTTTCAGATTTAGGGATATTTAAGGCCAGTTTAGCCACAATATTTTCAGTTTTAGAATTAATTACATCGTAAAAACCACTCTTGATATCTTCTTGAGGCAATATTAATCTTAATTGATTTCCACTTATTCTTTGATCAGGAACTAATTCTTGTTCTCCTTGCCTTAGTTTGAATATTTCTCCCGATGATAAACCCAAAATGCTAATATTTATAACTTCTTCATTTAAATAAGAATACTGCACTTGATTCTCTTTTTTTCCGGAAAATGCAATTTTGTACAATATTGGAAGAAATATTCCGTGCCGTGTGAAATTGGTATAGTTTTCATTAAGAGGAGCAGAAAATGCAAATATATTTTCCTCTCTGCCAGTTAAACCTAAAAAAGGATATGAATTAGCAAAAGAAAGAAGGTTTTGTCCGCTAGTCCATTTCATAAATAATTTGGATTCCGGCATACTTAATTTACCGTCCATTGTACTGAAAATATTATTAAAAAATGGATTTTGAAGATCTGGTACTTCTAATCTTACTGCATTCTGATTAGCTTGATTAATGGAGCTTGCATTAGCAAAACCTAAGGCTTCTAAAAATGTGAATTGGTCAAAATTATTTTCGGGTATTATCACCAAACTATTTCCGCTGGAAGCATAGGTTTTCAAAGCAGAAGAAGCGAAATTATTTAATTCATCGCCAAGATGTAGCAATACCAAATCAAACTCATCTAAATCTTGAAAGGAAAAATTATTTAATGATTCAGATTGAAACTCAAATAGCTCCTCATTTTCAAAAACGGTACTGATAATATCATTTTTCTTGCCGGCAGACAAAGACAATACGCTTAATCGATCTTGATTTAGAACAGAAAAATAAAATTTATTGTCAAAATCTAATTGATCTCCTTCCAGAGAAAGTTGAAAGGCTCTGGATTTGCTAGTTGAAAACCGTTTAATTGGAAAGTCTAAAACGATACTTGCGTTCCCCTCTAATTCTAACTGCTGAGTACCGATTAGCTGCCCATTATTTTCTAATGCAACATTGACATCCTCTACAATCCCAATAGCATTGAGTCGAATTCTTAAATTTGCATTTTCACCAGCACTACTGTTCTGTTCTATCCAAACAGAATCCAGCATTACGTTATCAGGATTCTGTAGATAAGGAGGCATAAAAACAAAAGCCTTAGAAGAATCTTGAAAAACCTCTAGATTATCATCTATAACAGGTTTTTGAAAATCACTCAAAAGCAGAATCTTCTCTCCTTTCGTATTTTCATCTAATATTTCGACTAAATTAATCTTACTTTTACTTTCCTGTATATCACGATCTCCATAAGGTTCTACAGCTTGATTAGATTGATCTATAACTTTCAACTCTTGAGGATATTTCTCATAAAGTTGGTTTATAAAGCTCATGTTTTCATCTACAATAGGATTAGATTTCCCTTCTGCGAAGCTTAAGTTGGATGGGGTCTTATCTAAAATTATTAGGTTCACTTGAGATTGCATAGCTTCGCTTTCCCAGAAAGGCTTGGCTAAACTTAAAACCAGAAAGGTAATGAGTAATATTCTCGTTATTAAAATTAAAATATGTTTAAGCTTCCTACTCCTTTTTTCCTCCTCTTTTACAGCATTCAAAAAGTAGGTATTGCTAAATTTCAAAGTTTTATATCGCCTAAACTGAAAAAGGTGAATCAGAATAGGGATTAAGATGAGAAACAGTAGCCAGAAAGCATTGGGATTGGTAAAATTCATACAAGAGGCAAATTAGTTCAATAGATGAAAGTAATCAATACTTTATAGGAATATTTAGCCCTTTCATCAATAAATAAGTGCAATCCAAAAGATAATTTTAATTTATTAAGATAAATTGTATTAAATTATTTAAAATTGTCGGTTGTACAGCCTAATCAACTATTATTTTTGATTAATTTGATACATAATTTTAAAACTTTACCCTATGGAAATGAATTTACTCAAAAAAACTATCTTACTTTTTTGCTTATTGCTTGGAATAGCATGGCAAAGTAATGCACAAAGCACAAGAATTTCAGGAACTGTTGTTGATCAAGATACTAAAATACCTCTTATTGGGGTAAATGTGGTAGTGAAAGGAAAAGTTCTGGGAACTACAACTGATTTTGACGGAAACTTTGATTTTAGCGTAAGTCTTCCTACTCCTATAACCTTACAATTCAGCATGGTGGGTTATAAAACCCAAGAATATACCATTGATGCAAACAATAGCGGTACAGGGATTAAAATTTCGATGAAAGAGGAAATGCTCATGGGACAGGAAGTGGTGGTTTCTGCCTCTAGAGTAGAAGAAAGTATTTTACAGTCACCCGTTTCCATAGAAAAAATGGATGTTCTTGCAATACAGCAAACGCCTGCAGACAACTACTATAAATCTATTGGATATTTGAAAGGAGTGGATGTTACCCAAAGTAGTATCAACTTTCAGATTGTAAATGCCAGAGGTTTTAATTCTACAGGTAATACCCGATTTGTACAACTAACAGATGGAATGGATACTCAAGCACCTGCACTAAACTTCCCCATAGGGAACTTAAACGGACCTTCTGAATTAGATGTAGAAAGTGTGGAAATGATTCCAGGAGCTGCTTCAGCACTTTACGGTCCGAACGCATTTAATGGGATTTTATTGGTTAATTCCAAATCACCTTTCGAATATCAAGGCTTAAGTGCATTTGCAAAAGTTGGAATGAACCATTTTGGCGCTGATACAGAAGCTGGTGCACCATCTACACCTCAACCTATGTATGAAGCTTCAATTAGATATGCAAAATCATTTTTTAACGATCGTTTTGCATTCAAAGTAAATGGAAGTTATATGCAAGCATTAGATTGGTATGCTACTAATTATTCTACCGACCGAGAAGCAGGGAGACAGGGTAATTTATCATTTAATCCAGGAAGTGATTTCCCTAATACCATGGGAGATGAAGCGAGTGTTAATGCTGCTTTTTTGGGAACTGCAATTCAAAGTGCCTTTCAAGCAGATGGGACTCCAAATGATAATCCTACATTTGCTAGCCTCAGGACACTTTATAGTGGCATTATGTTTCAAGGATCTGCACCAAAGGACAATCAAAACTTCACAGATTATCTTGCATTTGCACCTAATCAAGTTGTTTCTAGAACACCTTGGGAGGAGCACCAATTAATAGATTATGATGCTAGAAACTATAAGTTAAATACTTCAGCTCATTATAGAATAACGGATAATATTGAAGGTATCTATCAATGGAACTATGGATCGGGTACATCTATTTATACGGGCGCACAGAGATATTCATTGTCTAATTTCAGCATTCAGCAACACAAATTAGAATTAAAATCACCTGATTGGTTTGTCAGAGCATATGGAACATTTGAAAACTCTGGCGACTCATATATTACTGAATTTCTCGGCAATCAGGTAAATGAAGCATTTTCAGCAAATAATACTTGGTTTGCAACATATACTGCAAATTATCTAAAACAAATAAGTAGAGATTATACACCAGCAGAATTAGCCAATTTACAAAGCACAGATCCTCAATCATTCATTAATTTACAGGAACAAGCATTCAATGCGGCTAGAGAAGCTGCAGACAGAAGTAGATATGAACCAGGATCGGATGCATTTGAAGAAGCAAAAGAACGAGCTTTAAAGGCAGGGACAATTCCTGATGGACCAAGCTTTGCTGACATGACAAAAATGTATCATGCAGAAGCTCAATACGATTTAAGCTCTAAAATTGATTTTGCTTCTATTCAAATAGGAGGTTCTTTCAGGCTTTTTGATCTTAATTCTAATGGTACAATATTTCCTGATACGGTAGGAAACGATATTTCTATTGCTGAATATGGCGCCTATATACAAATTAGTAAAAAAGTACTTGATGATAAACTAAAATTAACGGGATCAGGTAGAGTAGATAAAAATGAAAATTTCAATGCGGTATTTAGCCCTAGATTTTCTGGCGTATATGAAGTTGCAAAAAACAATAACATAAGAGCTTCCTTTCAAACAGGCTTTAGAAACCCTACTACTCAAGGACAGCACATTAATTTAAATATTATATCCAGTCGACTTTTAGGGGGGCTGCCTCAATATGCAGAAACGTATGGAATTGGTACTGATCCAAATATTTACACATTAGAGTCCGTAAATGCAATGATCAACAATTTATATTCAACTGGCAACTTTGATGAATCTTTCTTAGATAATGAAAATACTTTAAATTATGAATCAGTAAAACCGGAGCAAGTTCAATCATTTGAAATAGGTTATAAAAGTTTGATCAATAAAAAAATAATGATTGATGCAGTTTACTATTATAATCAATATAATAATTTCATCACTCAGCAAAGGGTACGGAAAGCACAAACTAACCCTGATGGATCTCCGAACTTAGGGAGTTTATTACAAGGAAATGCAGATAACACCTTCCAAATATATACAAATGCTAGTCAACAAATCACCTCACAAGGTGCTGCGATTGGAATTGATTATGCTATTGGTAATGGTTATACAGTAGGTTCAAACTATAATTGGAACGTACTTAATACTGAAAATGCAGAAGGACAAAGTTTTGTGTTTGGATTTAATACTCCTGAACATAAATTCAACCTTAAATTTGGAAATAGAAAACTTACTGATAAAATAGGATTCAATATTGCTTATAGATGGCAATCTGAATTTTATTGGGAATCATCTTTTGGTGATGGTATAATTCCTGCCTTTGGAACATTGGATGCTCAAGTAAGCTATAAATTACCTTATAAAACTTTATTGAAAGTTGGAGGAAGTAATTTAACTAATGATTATTATATCCAAAGTTTTGGAGCACCTAATGTAGGAGCGATTTATTATGTCTCTTTAACCTTTGATCAGTTGATGAATAGATAAAGAATCGGAGCTGCCGATAATGGGTAGCTCCAATTTTATTACTTCAATAAATATTTCAACCCAACCTTACTGGTATCATGAATGAATCTTTCCATAAACTTACACTTAAATATATATTTTTAGTTGTATTTGGTTTAATTTTAGCACTAACTCTTAATCCCGATAGTAAAATATTTCTAAACTTCTTCTGTCTAATCCCATTCTTTTGGTGGAATGAAAAGGTATCTTCTGATAGAAAATATTTACTTTATGTATTTACTATTTTAGTATTCTGGAATGTTGGAGCCCTTTTTTGGATAGTTAAAATCAATTGGTCGGCTGCGATTATAATCTATCTCCTGAACCCAATTTTTCAAATTATCCCATTTGTATTTCTACGGATCTTAAAAAATAAATCCTACGACTTGCTAAGCTTTATAAGTTCTTGGCTGGCTGTGGAATATATCCAACAATTAGGCGAATTTGCCTTTCCTTACCTTATATTAGGGAACAGTCTAGCTAATTATCCTTTCTTTATTCAATTCTATGAATATGCCGGTGTACTGGGAGGCTCTCTTTTAATATTACTTCTTAATATTCAATTCTACTTACTTTTCAAGCAACTGAATAAAAAAGGACTTAAGAGCAAAAAGACGCTTATGAGGGTAATTTTAATCACTTTAACGTTGATATTTCCCGTCTCCATAGGTTTTAAATTATACCATCCTGAAATTAATGAAAATAAAAAAACTACTGTCAGAGCTATACATCCCTATGTTGATGTGAGAGGTGAAAAATATGACTTATCTAATCAAGAACTAATGAGATTATATATTCGTTTAAGCTTCACAGGTAAAGAAAAAACTACCCCAGATTATATAATATGGCCAGAAACCTCCATTAAAGATGGTGGTTGGTCAAACAACCTTAATAATAACCACTCCATATCTTTAATCATAGATAGTCTAAAATCTAAAGAGAGTATCAATATAATAACTGGGGCTGTAATTTATGAAGTAGTACCATCTAACCCAGAAAAAAACGCGAATGTTAGATATGACCCACAGTCGGATGTATACTATAAAACTTATAATTCTGTTTTGGGGATTGGATCCACCGGTGTGAACAATTTAAAGGTGAAAGATAAATTGGTTCCAGTTGAAGAAAAGATCCCTTTTGACGGAAAATTTCATTTCTTGAGAAAAATCGTACCCTCTCTGGGCAAGTATACATTCTCTAGTAGGCGTATTAATCAATCAACATTTAAATTTCAATCAGATAGAATTCTTCCTCTCATATGTTTTGAATCACTTTTCAGCAATTATGTTGGGAGAAATGTTAAGAGCGGAGTTGGAGCAATCTTCATTATAATCAACGAAGGTTGGTTTGATAATGAATTTGCTTCAAATCAATTTACAGCGTTTGGCAAGGTAAGGGCAGTAGAAAATCGAAAATGGATAGTAAGATCATCAAATTTCGGAACTACAAACTTCATTAATCCTCAAGGAATCGAAGAAATATCACTGAAAAGCACAAATAAAGACTATATTCAAAGTAGTATTTATTTGAATTATCAAAAAACCTTTTTTAATCGAATAGGAATATATTTAGGAGATATAGCACTTTATTCAACATTTATTCTTATACTTGTGTCGATTATTAATTATATTTTAACTAAACCTACAAAATCATGAAAAAATTATCAATCGTTTTAATCCTACTAGTTTTCACTGTCGCTAAAACTTATGCCTGCGCAGAGGTAGGCATTTCAGGCCCTAGTGAAATGTACATCAATGCAATTGATGATAATAAAGAAAAGGCAACTTTCACAGCTACAAATTTAGAAGGGCATGTTTGGGGTACTCCTTATTTAATAGAATGGAAGTTTGTACTAGGAACAAAAACAGGTGCACAAGTTACTTATGATACTGAATTAATGTCCAATCTTCAGCCTGGTACATATACTTTGACTTGTACAGCTTATTTTACTATATATGGAGGAAGTACCCAAGTAGCTACTAAAAATATTAAGATTATAGATGGTCCAAAGCCTGATTTACAGGTGGCAGTATCAGGGTTCATTCCTGAAGTATTTGAAAATAGTAGTACCCCTATCGAAATTGCAGTTAAAAATTCTGGTGATGTGACTTCAACAAGTACCTCATGCAATTTTTATTACTCTCAAAGTAGTACTCTCAATATAAATGATGCATATTATGCTGGTAGCCAAGCAATTCCTTCCTTAGGTAAATACACTGGCTCACCAAAATTCATAACAACTAATATAAACACCCCAAATATAAATTTTAGCACTGGCGGTTCTGAGAATTGGTATCTGTTTGCCGTTATTAATCCAAATCAAAATATTCTTGAAAAGAATTACGACAACAATATTAGCCCAGAAAATGCCTTAGTGACGGTAAAATATAATTCGGCAAATCCAAATGGACTACTTGCTCCAAAATTGGTTACAATGTCTAAAACAGAAAGCTTATCAATCTTTCCGAACCCCGCAAGCCATAATCTAAATATCAGCTCTGATTTACGAAACATTACCATACTAGATCAACATGGAAATATAATAAAACACCATAATTCTAGTACAGACCGAATTGACATATCAAACTTGCAAGATGGTAATTACATATTAAGAGGGTACGATTCCTCAAAAAATTTACATCTAATTAGATTTACAAAAAAATAATTTAAAGACTTCTATTTAGTAAGTTAAATATTAACAATGAAAAAAGGCAGCTATAATAGCTGCCTTTTTTCATGTAAGATGAAATTTATAGGTAACCTAATTAACTATTTAGAAAGCACCGTTTTCCTCGAAAATATTAAAATACTGCATTCTATTGATTTGAAAGAACTTTTTTTCCTTCCTTCATTGTATCCAAGAGGCCACTCATAAACATTAAATTACCAACTATTGCATTTTAATTCTCCTTTAATACTTCATATTTTTTACAATTATGAAAAAGTTTTGAATGCCAAAGGTTATCTCATTTGGGATAATCTTGGTAAAATGATTCTAGTACTCCCAAATAACAATATCTACCTGTCATTTTACCTTCCAGCTCGCTATTTCGCTTAAAAAATTGAAAAAATTAACGTATATCGAGCTTATTAAATATGTATGGACTTATTATTCTCCAATTAAAAGTTAGTTTCTAAAATTAGTATTAAATAATTCATGCTGTAAATAGCGAGGATGTTCCATCGAATAAATCAGAAAAAAAAGAGGCTACCATACTAGGATAACCTCTTCCATTATAAATATTTATTAAATCTTCTTAGAAAGCATCTGCAATTATTTTTACATCAATAGTAATTGAACCAGTTCCATTAGTATCATTAACCTCAGCAATTTTGATTAAACCAAATAATCCTCCTCTTGCGTCATCTAATTTGAAAGCAACCACATTGCCTTCTACTAATTGAGTAGCATCTGTTTGTGAAGTTAATTCAGAGTTTGCAATTCCAGATACTTGAGCATTGGTAACGATAGCATCAAAATCTGCAGCACCCAATTCAGTTACTTGGAATCTTGTTGCATTTCTTGTTGCAAAAATTCCTTCAATAGGTAAATCAACTGAATTGAAAACAGTATGTAAATCCTCAGAATCTATTGATCCTAAAGAATTAAGATTGTTAGCTCCCCAGTAATAAGCAAAATCAACAGTAGCTGAAGCATCTCTAGAAGCAGCATATCCTTTAGTGGCATTTTGAACTGCATCATAAAAACTAGCTTCTGCACTTCCTTGCGAACCTAACAATACAGTTGTATATGAATTTGAATTTGAAGATACAAATCCAGCAACCGCGTGAACTGTTCCATTTCCAGTAACATTATCAGGAGAAACAACTGCTGCTCCACCTATAGACAATGTTGGATTTCCTTGAAATTCAGTTGGTGAAACTGTTACGTCTCCACCTAGAGAAGTCAAAATATTATTTCCTCCCTGTAATTGCGCGGCTATATCTGTCGAAGATAAATTTTCACCTGAAATTACATGATTCAATATAACAGCTTCCAAAAATCCTACATTAGCAGTTTCAGGGTCAATACCCGCTCCTTCGAAAACTTGATTTATCGGTGCAAAAACGGTATAGCTACCTTGTCTATTAGCTAATATTGCTGCAAATGGAGTATCTCCTCTTTCAGTTCTAGCAGCATCTACCCTTTGAATAGCTATAGCTAAATCAGAGAAATTTGCACCTAATAATAAAGTACCTGAAACTGTACCTAAAATTGGAGTTAAACTAGCACCTACCGATGGTGGGATTAGAACAGAGTTAGTTTCATGAATAATACCAGTGGTTGTTTTTATATCAGTATCACCTAAAGTAATTTCAGGGTTAGTAGCTCCTGTTTCTAAAGTACCATTATTAACCTTAATAGTTTCTCCATTGTAAGCAGTAACTAATTCACCAGATAATTCAGCCTCTAAAATCTCTTGGCCGGGCACAACATGATAAGATAAAACACCTTTGATTATATCAGGATTGATATCTCTAATATCTTGAGGAAAACCTGGAGTTTCTAATAGTGAGGCAAAGGCCGCATTATTAGGTGCAAATAAAGTCTTTTCTGAGTCTGCGTTAAGTGTTGCCACTAAATCAGGATATACTGAAACGTATTTAATTAATGAATCATATCCACCTAAATCTGTCAAAGTTTCCACAATATTGTTTTCAGGCGCTGGCTCTGGATCATCACCGTCACATGCCGTGAACATAAAAGCTGACATTACTACAAAAAGCATAGCTAGTAAGCTGCTTGTTGATTTCAAAAATAAATTTTTCTTCTTCATAATAGTTTTAATTTGTTTAATAGTTGTGAAAATAGGTAATTAAACCACATTCTTAAAATAATGTTACAATTATTTATTATGCATAACGACTAAATTACATAATTAATTAATTGCAAGCTTCCATAAGACACAATTTTCTTTGATATAGTTGGATGTTTAAAAAATAAAACCTCAATGTTTTATTAAAAGATGTGATAAACCTGTCAGAATTTAATAAGGCTTCTTTTTAAAAAGAAGCCTTATTCTGAAATATCAAATTATTAAACCTGACAGGTTTCTAAGCACAAGAACAATTTACTTCAAGTACCTATCCAAATAATTAATATAATTATTCATCAACAGTAAATAACTAGGATAATTATAGGCTACTCCATGAGCTCCTGGAGGAAAAATCTTTAAATCATGATCTTTACCATTATCAATCAAGCCTTTTACCAATTGAAAAGTATTTTGAACATGTACATTCTCGTCCATGGTACTGTGGGCAATAAACATATGCCCTTTTAAATTTTTTGCATAAGTTGTAGATGACGAATTGATATAACCTTCTTCATTATCTTCTTCTAACCCCATGTAGCGTTCTGCATAAATGCTGTCATATAATCTCCAATCTGTTACAGGAGCACCTACCAAAGCTACTTTAAATACATCAGGATGATTCAAGATCGAAAAGCTACTCATATAACCTCCGTAGCTATGCCCTCTTATGCCAATTTTTTCTTCATCAACATAACCCTGAGATATCATATGCTTGGCCGCTTCTGCAAAATCCTGTGCTTCAATATGTCCTAAATTTTTATAAACAATTTTTTCAAACTCACGGCCATAACCTCCTCCGCCTCTATTGTTTACTTGAATGACTACGTAACCATTATGAACCAAATATTGGTGCCAAGCACTTACACTCCATTGATTGTAAACTGACTGAGCACCAGGTCCACCATAAACATCCAACACCATTGGGTACTTTTGAGAACCATCAAATCCAAGAGGTTTATAAATGGAAATATCAATTTTATCACCTTCACTGTTTTCGAAAGTTGATAGTTCAGGCATCACGAAAGCCACATTTTTTAATGCTTCGTTAACTTCCTTATTTTCCTCCAACATTTTCACCAACTTACCGGAAGCATCTCTCAGCTCAATTTTAGTTGGAGTGTTCACATTTGAATATCGATCAACAAAGTAAGTCGCTTCTGGAGCCATATCAATATTATGACGCCCTTCCATCTCGGTTACTTTCTTTTTTCCTTTTCCGTTAAAATTCACCACATATAATTGTCTTTCTAAGGGTGAATCTTCAGTTGAACTATAATAAATTTTCTTCTTTTTGCTGTCTATTGCATGAACATAAACTACTTCCCAATCTCCTTTGGTTACCTGATTTTGCAATTTACCTTCATAATCATATCGGTATAAGTGCGCATATCCATCCTTATCAGTAATCCAGAAAAATTCTTTAGCATCTTTTGGGAAAAATGCATAATGCATTATGCCGGCAAAGAAATCGAAGACATCAATCCAAGCATCGGAAGTTTCTTCCAAAATCATATTGGCTTCTCCTGAAGTAGCATCTGCCATATAAAGCTTCATATTAGTTTGCGCTCTATTCAGATGCATCACAGCCAATTTTTCCTTTTCCGCTGTCCAATAGATTCTTGGGATATAGCCTTCTTCCAAAGGCACTTGCATCCATTTTTTAGATTTTTCAGCCACATTGATCACCCCAATTTTCACAGTAGGATTAGTATCCCCTACTTGAGGATAAGGTAATTCCACCCATTCTTTATGAGTACCTTGATAATCTGTCATTTGGAAAATCGGCACATCTCTTTCATCAGACTGCCAAAAAGCAATATATTCACTATCATGTGACCATTCCCAAGCTTGAGCCAATCCAAATTCTTCCTCATAAGCCCAACCAAAACGGCCATTGTAAAAACCATCTTCAGCATCATCAGTCAATTGAGTTTCTTGCTTAGATGCTAAATCAAAAACGAAAAGATTACCGCCTCTTTCATAGCCTACTTTCTTTCCGTTTGGAGACAATTCTGCTGTTTGTGCATCTTTAGCTACCAAATCCAGGGTTTTATCTTCAATAGAATAGTAGTAATAGTCTGATATTCCCGATCTTCTCCAAACCGGACGGAAATTGGTTTGGAATAATAGATATTTAGAATCATCTGACCATTGAAAAGACACGTATTCGAATGCATCTTCTGTTTCAGGGATTTTCATTCCTTCAGTAGAAAAAATTAATTTTTCCTCCTCATTCTTAGGGTTGAATGACTTAATTATTTGAGCTCCATTTTCTCCCCTTTCGGTAAAAGAATAGGCTTGTCCATCATTTATCCAGTTAATGTTGCTTGGCCCGGAATTTCCACTAAGCGGTCTAAGACCAGCCATAGCTTCCTGAAAGCTCGTAAATGTTTGTTTCTCCTGTGCTTGAAGTGAAAAGCACATCATCAATAAAAGCAAGCTGAAAAGCTGCGTAAATCGTTTCCTTATCATGATTTTATATGTCTTTTTTAATTACGCCTGAATTTAATAAAAATGAATGGGAAAGTTAGATGTTGCGAGTTGGAAGTTTGGGGGATGGAAGTTGGGTGTAGGGTGATGGATGTAAAAACCAATAGACAGTTGACAATTGACAGTAGACAAAATATTCAAATCCATTATTGAGATTGGCTTCTTGAGGAAGTAGGATTAGAACCTTTTGTCAACTGAATAAGCCGCAGGCTTATTTTGTAAACTGTCAACTTGCTAGATCATAGTAAATATTTTTTATACAACGTCTAGATTCTTATATCTTGAATCTTGACTCTATCCTAAAACAAACTAAAGGTACTTAGCTGATCAATAAAATGCATAATCACTCCGGGCCAGATGGCAACCGTAATGATTATTCCATAAAGTGCTCCAAATAAATGGGCGTCATGGTTTACGTTATCTCCCTGCTTTTTACCTTGATAATAAGAATAGATAAGATAAATAGCTCCGAAAATAAATCCAGGCAAGCATAATAATCCATATAAACATAAATCAGTCATAGGATTAAATAGAATACTACTGAAAACCACTGCTGAAACAGCTCCAGATGCACCCAAAGCATTATAATTTGGATTTTCTTTATGTTTTATCAAACTCGGCATATCTGAGATAACGATGGCGGTTAAATATAATCCTACATAAAGTAATGTTCCGTAATTAGTTAGTTCATTAAAATAATACTCTACTGCATCTCCGAAGAAGTAAAGCGTAATCATATTGAAAATTAAATGCACATAATCAGCGTGTAAAAAGCCTGATGTGATCATTCTGTAATATTGCTTTCTGTACACCACTTGATAGGGATTGAACATCCAAGCATACATTCTAGACCGATTATTAAAGGCAGGAATACTGATAATACAAGTTACTATGATGATAATTAAAGTAGTACTCATTATTGTTCTCTATTAATAAGGAAATTAAAAAACTCTTTAATCATTACTTTCTTTTCAGTTGGAGCATCCAAATCTTCCAAATTCTGAAATGCCTTTTCAAAATACTCATTCATTTTATCCTCCGTAAGTTTTTTGATGTTTAGTTCATCATAAATAGATTTAACGGCATTAACCTTTTCTTCATTATTAAAGTCCTTAGCTTTTAACCACTTATTAAGTTCCATTGAAATTTCTCCGGAAGCTAATTCTTTTGCTTTAATTAATAGATAGGTCTTTTTATTGGCGATGATATCTCCGCCAACTTGCTTCCCAAATTTTTCTTGATCTGCATAAACATCCAACAAATCATCCATCAACTGAAAACCGATTCCTGCATTTACTCCCATTTGATAAAGCAAAGCTTGATCAGCTTCATTATCCATTGCCAAAATTCCACCAAACTCAAGACTGAATCCTAATAAAACAGCAGTTTTCAATCGGATCATTTCAATATAATCGGCTTCATGAACCTGCTCTTGCTCTTCAAAGTTCATGTCAATTTGCTGCCCTTCGCAAACTTCAATAGCACATTGATTAAATTTCTCCAAAACTTCAATTAACTTCTCCTTTGGACAATGTGCTATTATTTGCTGATAAGCTTTAACCAACATCACATCTCCAGAGAGAATAGCCACCGGGTCATTCCACTTTTCATGAACGGTTTTTTGTCCTCTTCTTAAAGGCGCATTATCCATAATATCATCATGCATTAGAGTGAAATTATGGAAGATTTCTACAGACAGAGAGGCAGGAATTACTTCTTTAATGTTTTCCTTATAAAGCTGATAAGACAATATACTTAGGAGTGGACGCATCCTTTTTCCACCTAATGACATGATATACCGAATAGGCTCGTAAAGCTCCTGAGGATTATCCCCGAAATTCTCTTTCTCAATAGCTGAATTAATAGAAACTATATACTCTTTGATGGATTGATTCATTATCTGTATTAGAATTAAAAGCCTAAAGATATGGGAATAATAAGGGATATAAAAAGTAAATTTTATAAGAGGGTTTCTCCAGACTAAAACCTTTTTTTATCATAGATAATTATGATAACTCAATTATAAATATCGATGGAAACTTTTGCGTTCTCAATTGCTAATGAAAATATTGAAGCTTACCTTTGCACCTTGATTCGTTAAGAGTAACAGTAAAAAGGTCAAAAACCTATCCGAAAATCATTTAAAAAGGGTTTTGAAGATAGTTGAATAAACAGAATTAAATCATTTGATAAGTTGATAAATTAATTCGTATACGAAAAACATCAAGTGTATTAATGCGTTATTCTAAATAAGAATTAGAAATAATTAATTAATAATTTTTAACAATAATTAAATAATAGAATATGTCTTTAGTAGGAAAAAAAGCACCAGTATTTAAATCAGGAGCAGTAATTAACGGAGAGGAAATCGTAGAAGATTTTTCTTTGGAACAATATATCGGTAAAAAAGATGTGATTTTCTTCTTTTACCCAAAAGATTTCACATTCGTTTGCCCAACAGAAATATTGGCTTTCCAAGAAAAATTAGCTGAGTTCGAAAAAAGAGGTGTTGCCGTTGTAGGTGCATCAACTGATACTGAAGAAACTCACTTAGCATGGTTAATGACTCCACAAGAAAATGGTGGAATCGAAGGTGTAATTTATCCATTAGTGGCTGATGCATCTAAAACAATCGCTAACAACTTTGGCGTATTAGCAGGTGATTGGAACTATAATGAAGAAGGTGAATTAATCTTCGAAGGAATGCCAGTTGCTTTTAGAGGAACTTTCTTCATCGATAAAGAAGGAATCGTTCGTCATGAAACAATCAATGACTTACCATTAGGTAGAAACATTGATGAGATGTTAAGAATTGTTGACGCATGGCAACATGTTGAGAAATATGGTGAAGTTTGCCCTGCAAACTGGGAAGAAGGTAAAGAAGCTATGCAAGAATCAAGAGAAAGCGTTTCTTCTTACTTAGCAAAAAACAAAAAATAATCTGAATTGATTATGGTTAATGAAATCCTGCTCGGGAAACTGAGCAGGATTTTTCATTTAAAACCAAGAAATTTTATAATCATCATAGTCATCACCATTCGCTACGGATTTAACATATTCCACTATTGGACTAACCACTTTTGTTTTTCTAATTAACTCATCTAACAATCCAAATTGTAAGGTACTGTTGAAAGTTTGGGTTCTACGCATGATTATATGTTTAGGACCTGATTCCAATATTTCCCACCCTCTACCTTCAGGATCTTTGATCATCATTGAAGCTACCTTCGCCAAGCCCTCCATCATTTGTTTTGGAGTTGCATCACTGGAAATAAGACCATTTACTAACATACCTGAATAAGCGGTAGCGCCTATTCTTCTCCCTAATCTCTTAGTATTAACTTGGCCTATTTGTGATTCTATCCAGTTACACATTGAATTGTAGGTTTCCATAGGTACAAATTTAATAGCGCTAGATAAATCTAGTCCATCTGCCATTTTTTTCAATTCTATTTGAAATGATTCTTTTCCTTCATAAAGATCAATAATATCCTTTACAAAAGCTGAAGACAACGTTACCCCTTGTGTTGAATTATTCATAACTTTTCTTTTTTAACTTAATTATAACCTAACTAAAATATATACTTTTTAAACAATTCTCTGTTTCTAACATATTTATTTACTTATTTTTTGTTTTTGTATAATCATTCCAATAATAAATTCATATAACATTAAACAAAAAAAAGGAAAGCTCATTAGAACTTTCCTTTTTTCAACTATAATATTCTACTTAAATTATAAATGCAATGAAGTAGTATTTAGCCATCAAGCGGCAATACCTATTTTAGTTTGCCATCTCAAAGCCTTTGCATTTCTTCCTTCACAAAATTCATCAATTCACTAATATTCTTTTTACTAAAATCAAATTTGATGTTAGCTGCTTCATAAACTTCAGGAATAGACTTTGTATAGCCCATTTTCAAAGCATTCATATAAGAAATTAAACCTTTTTCAGGATTGTCTTTATAATTTTTCCATACTGCTACTGCTCCTAGTTGCGCCATGCCATATTCTATATAATAAAACGGCACTTCAAATAAATGGAGTTGTTTCTGCCACAGGCTATCCTTGAATTTCTCTAATCCTGACCAATCGGTTATAGAATCTGAGAAGTCATCTAAAATTTTATTCCATTCTTTAGTTCTTTCCTCTACTGTATGCTCTGGGTTTTCATAAATCCAATGCTGAAATTTATCTATTGTAGCCACCCAAGGAAGCGTTTCAATAATTCCTTGTAGATGCTCGGTTTTGGCTCTTTTTAAATCCTCTTCATTATCAAAAAAGATATCCCAATAATCTAAAGTAATTAATTCCATGCTCATGGAAGCCAATTCTGCTACTTCAGATGGAGGATTTTTAAAATCATTCAATTTCAAATCATTCATTAAAAATGAATGCACTGCATGACCACCCTCATGAAGCAAAGTTACCATATCACGCAAAGTAGAGGTAGCATTCATGAAAATAAATGGGACTCCCGTTTCTGAAAGCGGATAATTATATCCCCCCGGTGATTTGCCTTTTCTTGAATCTAAATCTAAATGTTTCATTTCGACCATTTTCGTTAGGCAATCGCCTAAAAATGGGTCTAGTTTATTGAATACCTTAATGGTCTTATCGGTCAGATCATCAGCACCATTAAATGGCTCTAAAGCCTCCTTTCCAGAAATATCAACAGCCTTATCCCATGGTCTTAAAGTACTCAATCCTAACTTTTCTCTTCTATTCTTTTCTATTTCATCCAGCAAGGGTACAACTTCTGATTTCACAGACTCATGGAAATCAAAACAATCTTGAGGAGTATAATCGAAACGCCCCATGGACGCAAACATAAAATCTCGATAATTATCAAAACCAGCATTTTTAGCTACCTCGGCTCTTAACTTTATCAGTTCGGTAAATAAATCATCCAATTTTTCTTTATCCTCTAATCTTCTAGACGATATTTTACGATAGATTTCCTCTCTTAATTTTCTGTCGGTGGATTGTAATTTCACAGCCGCTTGTTGCAAGGTTAGTTCCTTACCCTCATGCTCAATATCCATAGCTCCTGAAATTGAGCCATATTTTTGAGAAAGGCTTGCAATCTCAGTTTCAAGTGGTATGTTTTCCTCTCTGAAAATTTTTACATCTTTCTCCATTTCACGAATCATGATGTCATAGCCTTCTTTCTTTTTAACTGAAGCTAAATAAGGAGAGGCCAAAGCCTTTCTATTTAATTTATCGCTATAGGGAGCAATATGAGGTTGGATATTTCGCACAAAATCTTCAAAAGAGGCTGCTAATTTTTCATCAGAAGTATCACAGGTCATTTTAATATAGCGCCAAGCCATATCTTCTGAGACAACTGCCTCCAGTTCACTTAAGTTTGCAAACCAATTTTCCAACTCCTGGTCTGAACTGATTTCTAACTCCAATAATTTATCAAAATATGGTTTTAAAGTCTCCCAATCTTTTACTTTAAAATCCTTCGGTAAGAATTGTCTTTCTTTTATTTCAAACTCCATTTTTAGTATTTTAAAATTTTTAGACTACTTATAGTTAAATTCATTTCATTTTAAAAATGAATTTGATTACCTAGATGAGTGTCTCCATGCTATTTAAGCCTCATCTTTAAATACAATACTCAAAAATAACCTTGGTTATTTTCTTTATGTTCTTTTGTATCTTTTGTGGTAAAGAGTAATGTTGGCTTTTCTTATTAACAGTTGCACATTTCTACCACAAAAGAGCCAAAAGAAAACAATAGGTTTTTCGCTTGAGCGAAAAACTCTTTAAGAAATTTCCTTAACATAATAGCATTGGTGACATTATCTGGATACAAAAAAAGAGGACATAGTCCCCTTTCATTTTTACTCATTTAAAGTTGGAATGTTTTATCCTATCTGAATTTTCACATCAGGAGATGTTGGGTGCCCAACACAATTCAATATAAAACCTTCTTCCTTTTCAGCATCAGATAAGCCTTCATCTTCTTCCATATGAACACTTCCTGATAATAATTTTCCTCTGCATGCTGTACATAAGCCACTTTGACAAGAGAATGGCAAATCAATATCCAAATCTAAAGCTGTTTCCAAAATAGATTTATCTGCTGGGACTGGAAATTTATATTCTTCTCCATCAAATAATATGGTTACTTCATATTCTTCTCCTTGAGCCTCTTCACCTGTTTTCTTTTCTGCTTTATCGATAGTTCCTTGAACGAAGCTTTCCTTATAAACATTAGATTTATCAACCCCAAAATTCTCTAGGTATTGTTCCACATTTTTCATCATCCCTTCGGGCCCACACATTAAATACTGCGTTTGATCACTTCCCCAGCTCGGAATTCTATCCAATATTTTCTGAAGCATTTCCTCATTCAATAATCCAGACTCGCCTTGCCAATTGATAGGAGCATCGTCTAAGACATGAATAACATGCATTCTTCCTTCGAATTTATCCTCCAATTCATCAAATTCTTTTTTGAAGATTACGGAATCCAAATTTCTATTGGCGTAAATCAAAGAAACAATACTATCTGGCTCTGCGTGTAGTATTGATTTAGAGATCCCCATCATTGGAGTGATTCCACTGCCACCGGCAAACATAATTAAGTGACGCTTTTTATTGGCATCTACTTGAGTAGTGAAGTTACCCATCGGCTCCAACACTTGAAGTTTATCACCTGCTTTCAGAGTGTCATTCAGATAATTAGACATCCTACCATTTTCCACTCTTTTGACCGTTACAGCAGGATATTCGTCTACCAAAGGTGAAGTGCATAAAGAATAGGCTCTTCTTACACTTTCTCCATTAATATCGGTGATGAGTGTTAAAAATTGGCCCGCTGTATAATTCAACTCCCATTCAGGTTGTTCAAATTCGATCACAATAGCATCTGCTGTTGCATTGATAATTTGACGAACTGTCAATTCTTTATATCGACTAGATTTTTTTTCTTCTTTATTTTCTTTCTTTTTGAAAAAATTAAATGCCATGCTTTTTAAATTTTTATTTGAGATAACTCCGCGTTTACATAATAGTTAAGCAAAATTAACAAGCTTTAACAATTTTCTCGTATTAATTCCAAAAATGCTTAAAAATTCATTTCAATAATAAACTTTTAAGTTGGCCAGATAGTTACAAAAAGAAAATAGAAATATGGCAAGAGCAAATATAAAACTCATAAAAGCAATTAGAACTGCAGCCCGAAAAATTCAGGAGGGCACTCATTATCAGTGGGGACATATGGGAGGATGCAATTGCGGGCATTTAGCACAAGAATTAACGCCTTATAGCAAAAGAGAAATCCATGAATATGCCATGAGAAAATCTGGTGATTGGACAGACCAAGTTGAAGATTATTGTAGCACCAGCGCAATGCCAATGGACGAAATTATCTCAAGCATGATGGATTCTGGTTTGGAAAGAGCAGATATGATTGATCTTGAAAGATTGAAAAATCAGGAAGTAAGAAGATATATGGGTGCTAGAGGTGTAAAACTATATCATAATAGTAAAGAAGATGTAGTGGATTATATGTTGGCTTGGGCTAATTTATTAGAGGAGAAATTATTAGCGAACATTAAGCTTCCGGAAAGTATTGAATTTGAAAAAGAAACCGCTCTACAATAAAAAAATAAGTAGACAGTAGACAAAATAAGTCTACGACTTATTCAGTTAACAAATACTTAAAAAAGGTCTGAAAAATTCAGACCTTTTTTAATGATGTCATTTTTACCTAAACATTATATTCCATGCGTTCCCGATTAAAATTCGGAAACGCACAGAACAAAGACTTTTAACCTTATTTCTGATAAACCACTCTCCCGTCAAAAATAGTCATAGCTATTTCAGTATTTAGAATGTCGTTCTCAGGAACAGTCATGATGTCTTTATCAAAAATGGTGAAATCGGCTAGTTTACCCACTTCAATTGAGCCTTTAATTCCCTCCTCAAAAGCACCATATGCAGCATCTAAAGTATAGGATCTTAAGGCTTGCTCACGAGTCATTTTTTGCTCCGGCTCATAACCACCCTCTGGAGTTCCTTCTAAGGTTTTACGACTCACACTTGCATAAAAAGAAGCTAAAGGATCAATTGGCTCTACCGGAACATCTGTTCCATTTACAATCGGCACCCCTGATTGCAATAAAGCTTGCCACATATAAGCCCCTTCCTTAATTCGTTTTTCGCCTAATCTATCAATTGCCCAAGGCCTGTCTGATGACATATGTACAGCTTGCATAGCTGGAATTACACCTAATTCAGCAAATCTTGGAATATCATCGGGATGCAAATGCTGAGCATGTTCAATTCTGAATCTGTGGTTGTCAGTTAGCTCCGCATTTTCATTCATTGCTTTTTCGTATCTGTCTAGTATTTCCTGATTGGCTCTATCTCCTATTGCATGTGAGCAAACTTGGAAACCTGTTTTCAATGCTTTATTAGAGGTAGTATAAACAAAACTCATAGGCAAAGTCTCATGTCCAAAATGAGCAGGTTGGTCTGTATATTCCTCCAAAAGCCAAGCTCCCCTTGAACCTAAAGCTCCATCACAATTTAATTTAATGGAACGAATAGTTAATAAATGAGCACTATCTACTTCAGGTCCTTTTTCGTACCATTCATTTAATAATTCTTCATCCCAACCTGTTAACATAGCGTACATTCTCACGTCTAATTTTCCTTCTGCTTTCATATCACGATAAAGCTGAATATTTTCTCTACCTATTCCAGCATCATGAAAACTTGTAATGCCATTTCGGTGACTGGCTTTAACGGCTAATTCAAAAGCTTTTCTATCTTTTTCTGGTGTACTCTCAGGTATATGCTGGGTGATGAGAGTCATTGCTCTCTCATTGAAAACCCCTGTTGGATTTCCCTGCTCGTCTCTGAATATCTCTCCCCCTTCTACATCCAGATTGGCCATGCTTTCTTTAGATAAAGGCAAAACTCCAGCAATTTGCATGGCTTTTTCATTTGCCATGCCTGCATGGCCACTAGCATGTCTTAAATAAACTGGGTTATTGGGTGAAACTTCACTAATGGCGTGGTGTAAAGGAAAGCCATTAATGGCGTTTTCTGGCATTTTGCTCCATTTGCTTTGGTGCCAGCCTCTGCCCGTAATCCACTGACCAGGCTCAGCTGCCTCCACGGCTTCTTTTACTTTTTGAATTACTTCATCATAGCTTTTGGTCTGCAACAAATCAACATTCAATTCATTGTAGCCTAATCCCATAAAATGACCATGTCCTTCAATAAACCCTGGTGTCATGGTTTTTCCGGCCAAATCAATTTGTTGAGTCTCTTCAGATAGATATTTTTCCACCTCTTCTTCGCTACCGGCAAATAGAATTTTATTGTCCTTAACTGCTACTGCCTCTACAGTTGGTTGGTTATCATTTACAGTATAAATGGTCCCTCCTTTTATAATTAGATCGGCTGTTTCCTTTTGGTTTTGGCAACTTAACAAGCTGAAAATTGCCATTATGGAAAGTAAAATTTTTATTTTCATCATTATATCATTAAAATTTTGATTGAAAGTAATTTGAAAATCCTTGAAATACAATAAAGATTATTTGAGTGGAGATTGAAATGCCAAAATATATTAAAAAATGTATTTCCTTCTGGATTAAAAGCATCTGACCGATAATAATGAACAGTTTACCAATAGCGATTAGACGGTTTCAACCGTCAAACCGCTCTGTAGATATGCCCTGCTTGGGGAACTGCATGTGTCAGAGAATAGTGAGACCGGGATTATCCCCAAAAAAAATGTCCGACTTTGAAAAGTCAGACATTAGCACTGAAATTTTTTTTAAGGGTAAAGATTGAATAGCCTTTATCCTTTCAATTTAACTTTACCTTCTTAGCACCTGAGCAGCCTCTTTAGCAAAATAACTCAAAATGATATCTGCTCCGGCTCTTTTGATACTCATTAAACTTTCCATCATGGAGGCTTCTCCATCTAACCAACCCTTTTGTGCTGCTGCTTTTATCATGCTGTATTCTCCGCTCACATTATAGGCAGCAATTGGTAATTCATTATTTTCTTTAAGCAAATGAATGACATCCAAATAAGCTAAGGCAGGTTTTACCATCAAGAAATCCGCTCCTTCTTGAGCATCCAATTCTGCTTCAATTAAGGCTTCATATTTATTGGCCGGATTCATCTGATATGTTTTCTTATCTCCTGATTTAGGGGCTGAATCCAGTGCATCACGGAAAGGACCATAAAAGGCTGAAGCATATTTCGCACAATAGCTCATAATGGAGGTGTTTTCAAATCCATTCTCATCTAAAACTTCACGAATAAATTCAACTCTTCCATCCATCATATCGGAAGGTCCGATAATATCTATTCCGGTTTCCGCCTGTGCTAAAGCCATATCAGCCAGAACATCCAATGTTTCATCATTTAAAATATGACCATTTTCATCTACTATGCCGTCATGCCCATCACTGCTATATGGATCCATCGCAACATCGGTCATAATACATGCTTCTGGGAATTTAGATTTGATTTCCTTTAATGCTTTAATATAGAAGAAATTATCATCTGCGCTTTTAGTAGCCATTTTGTCTTTATGCTTATCATCCACCACCGGAAAAATATCAAAAGCTTTGATGCCTAATTTCAAGCACTCCTCAATCTCTTTCAACATTAAATCTACTGTGAATCGATAAATACTTGGCATGCTATCCACTTCAATTTTTTTGTTTTGACCTTCCAATAAAAAGAGTGGAAAGATAAAATCCTTAGTGGTTAAAGTGGTTTCTTCCACCATTTCGCGTATTGCTGCTGATTTTCGATTTCTTCTTGGTCTTATTAACATGAATAGTACATTTTTATATCTCAAAGTTAAGGTTTTCTGATATGGGAATTAGAATTGGAAAGGGAAAAATCATAAAAGCTTAATCAATTTTTACTGTTTCTTATCAAATTACCGTCTACTTTTGCAAAAAAATTAAATATTAAGAGTATGCGCTTTTTGATCTTTATTGCTACCATTTTATTGTTCACCGCTTGCGATCAATTTCCTACAACAAAATCGATAAGTGAAGAGGAAAAATTATCTATGCAATTGGGTAATGCCACTTTATGGTTCCAACAATCTGCAGAAATGGAAGCTTCATTTTTGCAAGCTTATGACAAAGGTAAAATGCTGTTGAAAATTAAAATGGACACACTATCTGATTTAGGTTTAAAACCCGCAGTAGTTTTGGATTTAGATGAAACTGTTTTAGATAACAGTCCATATGAAGCCAGACTTTTTTTAGAAGGTGAAAATTATCGTTCTGAAAGCTGGGAAAAATGGTGCAAAGAAGCCCAAGCAGATGCATTACCAGGGGTAATGGATTTCTTAAACTTTGCAGATAGTTTGGGGCTAGAAATATTTTATATCTCTAATAGAAAAATAGGTGTTTTTGAACCTACGCTTAAAAACTTAAAAACACTAAAATTACCTCAGGCTGAAAAGGAACATCTCTTATTGCGCACCACCAAAAGTGACAAAACGGAAAGAAGAGAAATGGTGAAAGCTAGTCATAATATCTTATTATATGTAGGGGATAATTTAACCGATTATGACCAAACATTTGCTGAAAGAGATAGCACATTAGGCAAAGACTTAGTGAAAAAACATCAAAAAGAATTGCTCCATAATTTCATTGTGCTTTCCAACCCTATGTATGGAGAATGGGAATCTGCTATATATGAAAATGATTTTTCTAAATCTGCAGAAGAAAAATTAAAACTAAGAAGGAACTCTTTGAATTCAAAAAGATAATTTATCTCTAAAGAATAGTAATCAGCCTACTTTATTGAGTAGACTGATTACTTTTTTAGAAATTAAACCTTCTCAACCAACTTCTTTTTTAATTCCTCATTTTCCTTTTGAGAATCGGCCAGCATTTTTTCATAATCATTTTGAGTTCTCTGCATTTCTTCCTGAGTAGCCGATAGCTCTTCCATATTTTGTCGCATCTCTTCTTCCTGAGCTCTCATTTCTTCTGTTTGTTGTTGAGATTGCTCGTAAAGCTCTGTTGTTCTTTGATTAACTTTTGCAGTATTTAAGGCAACCGCTATGCTTTCTCCCGCTTTTTCTAAGAACTGACGTTCGTAATCTTTTAATACTCTGAAACTAGCCAGCTCAATAATCCCTTCTATAATTTCATCTCTTTTCACAGGAGTAATCACTACTGACCTTGGATTTGCATCTCCTAAACCTGATTTTATATTAATATAATTTTCAGGCACTTCTGTGAGATAGATACTATCTTTTTCCAGATAAGATTGCCCTACCAGACCTTCACCCGGCTGAATCCTTTTATTGATTTTCTTTCTTCTATCGTACGCATAACAACCCTCCAACTCCAGAAATTTATCATCCCCTTCTTCCTTGACTATGAAAAAGCCTCCTTGATTAAGTTTCATATATTTCACTAAAAACTCTATTACTTCATAAGTCAAATCTTTAAGGTTATTTCCATTGTCTCTAATAATATTTGAAAGTTCTGCCAAGCCTTTATTAGTAAAGCGCTCTTGTTCTTCTCTTATAGCACTTTTCTGCAGGCTTTCCTTCATATCAAGTAATGCACTACTTAAAGGATCATCTTGATTTAAATCAAACTCTTGATCGTAATTTCTATTTGCAATTTCTTTGGCAAAAAGAATATTAGTTTTTGTGATTTTATCTTTTTCTTCGCTTTCTATCAATTTATTAAATAACAAAAGAGAGCGAGATCGACTATCAATAGAATAAATAGCTGCAATTATAACTGCTAGAGCCACCAAGCCTACATGGAATATAAAAGTTTGTAAATCCATATAATCCATTTGAGTAAAATAGATAGATTGGTAGGCCTCAATATTTTCTGAATATCCTAGGAATTGAATGTAAGCAAAAGCTGCATGATGAACTACAATAAAAATAGTAGCTGGTAGAAACACTTTAAAATTTTGGTAGGCCATTAAAACTATGACTGCGACAAGGGCAGTAAAATGCATTTCAAACATACCATGCATTTGATATATGAATTGTGCCATGAAAATGCCCAAAACCAAACTGCCAATATAATGATGGACATATTTCCCTTTAAGAATAGCCTTTACTCCAAAATAGAGAATAAGAGATAAGGAACCAACCCCAAAGCCGACTAACCAGGTGTCGTAAAAAAAGGCTAAGAAAATACCGAAGATAAAATATCCACCAATTGTGAATTCCGTTACCCTATCCGCTCTTTTATAAATTTCGTCAAAATAGGGTTTAAATTTTTCCTTTAATGTAGCATTCATAAACTTAGAAAATTAAGAAATTTATCAATTCTTGTATTATCATTCCCATTAGCTGGCAATTCACAACCATAAGCAATGGTGGCTAACTCTGGAAAAATTGGGGCTTCTTTCCCTTCAACCATTGCAGATAGAGCTAAACTTGCAAATTTTGTATTTTGTGTGGTACAAAATCGGGCCTTATTATAATTCCCTTTGAAATAGATTTGTTGATTTTTGATTAATACTGCTTGCGGTGTACTGTATACACCTAGTTTTTGTGCAATTGATCCATTATTATCTAAATGAATATTAATTCCTAAATCGTATTTTTTCTGAAAATTTTGAATTGCCTCCTCATCTTTCCCTACAGTTTCAAGAACCGCCAAAAATTTAACCTCGCCCTCATATTTGAATACTAGATTTTGGAATTCTTTTATGTTAAATCTCGAACACGGACAATCAAAATTATAAAAATGAATAAAGACTTGTTCATTATTTTTTAATCCTAATGAAGCCAGAAAATCATGGGTCAAGGAATCGCCTTCTAGAATATTAACATGATTTTCAGGAACCGGAGTTGGTTTAGAAAACTTCCATTCCTGATGCCAAAAAATTGACGCAATTCCTGTTAAAACTAAAAAAATAAAAAAAATCGCTAGTAGTATTCTCATTATATCCCCCCTAAGACTGTCTAAGATAATAACTTATTCTATATAATGTTGTAAACATTACAAAATAAAATAAGGAACTTGATTTCGACAGAGCAAACGATTTCTGTTTTTATTTAATATCAATACAACAACTTTGAAATTGGTATAAAAAATAATTATTAGAGGGATGTTTTGAAATATTCTAAGTTTTACTTTACAACTATTACAAATACTTTATTAAACCATATTTTTTAGAGATAGAACCTCCCAAATTTCTTTTAAAATTAAAAAGCCCTCGATTTATAACTGATTTTTCTGATACCAATCCTAAATCAAATATTTCAAAACCTCTATGTAAATAATAATCATAGATATAATTTAACATTAAAATATTGGGACTATAACTTCTATAGTCATGCAAGTCTGCTAGGTAAAATAAATAGGAGATTTTATGTGAAACTTGTATACAAACTGCCATTGCGATCATTTTTTCATCATCATAAACTGCAAACAATTCATATTCTTTGAAATTTTGGCACATAAAATTTAAATCCTCAAATTTCATAGTAATTGGGTAACCATTGCGAATACGATTTGAAACTAAAATTTCATATGCTGATTTTAACTCTTCAGTATGAATTTTCTGACAATAGAATCCAGCTTTCCTGGCTTTATTTAATCTGTTTTTTGAGCCAGAATCAATACTTTTCCAAAAGCTTTTGGTCTTAAGATCCAAAAATAATCCAACATCAGAATCATTAATCTTCCAACCTAATTTAAGGAATGTCTGTATTTGGTTATCTAATCTCGGACTGTAACAAAGGGGGGCAAAAGTTATAAAAATTGAATCTATTCCCTCATCCCGTAATTTTTGATGGATAAAATGAGTAAATCTCTCAATAATTTCATTTGGCAAATCTTCAATCTGGTTTAAGCCACCAAATGGAGATTTGAATGGTGCAATAGCTTCTTTTTCTGTTATTGTTAAGCTTAATGTTAGAATTGTTCTTCCGTGGTACTCAATCGAGAAATGTCTTTTTTCAACTTGATGTTGAACCTCAAGAAATCGCTTAGAAAGGAATAATAAATCAGAGGGATAGTTGCTTAATTGATTAAAATTATGGGAAGAAAAACTATACTCATTATAATCCATCTAATTCTAAGATTCAGTGAATAAATTGATCCGAGCCTTTAATATAATCTGAATCATCATATTTCTCAGAACAAATACATAAAAGGATACTGTTTTTGGAAAAAATCATTTTCCGCCAATGTTTAGCAGGAATATATAGACCTTTTGAAGCATCATTTAAAGAATAATGGTATTGCTCCCCTTTCTGATTTTGAATAGATACTTCAACTTTTCCATTCAAGCAGATTATTACTTGATTGTTTATAAGGTTTGCATGATCTCCTCTTTTCTGATTTTCAGGAGTTTGGTAAACCCAATAGACTCTTTTAATCGGAAAAGGAATAGGGCTTTCAACTTCTGCAACAGAAAGAAAGCCAAAATCAGGACTCCCAAATTTATTTAAATTCAAGATTTGAGGACTAGCAAAACTCATATTTTACATTTTATAATCAGTAATGTTATAAAACTAGCGATTATTTTAATTGCAATGAATATAAATTTAGAAGTAAAATAAAATGAGCAATCAAATGTGTTAATTGCTCATTCCAATTCAAAAGTCGACTAACTTTTAAGTTTTATCAGGTCTTTTTTGATACCGATCTTTAACTTTTTCTTTTGCTTTTCTAACGTGTCTTTTGGCTACCTCGAAACAATCTTGAGCAGCTGAAACGAAACTATCTCCTTCACCTGAAACATAAACATCCTTTCCAGGTAAAAAGACTTTTGCATCAACAGTTTTTTCACCGTTTTCGTCATTTACATTTGATTTCAAATACAAATCAATTCCTACAATCTGGTCATTGTATTTAGAAAGTTTATTGAACATCTCACGTACATGATCATTCAATTCTTGACTTATATTAAAATCTACGGGTTCTAAAGTAATATCCATTATGATATGTTATTTTGGTATAAATCTGAAGTTTCTATAGTTTCGGCAATTTGACGTAAATCTGGAAGCACATTGAATACCTGCTGTTGACCAGTTTCTGCCTCTTGATTATAACGCGCATTTCTGAATGCCACTAAAGGCTCAAGGTTAATCTCTGCAGGAAGCTTTTGATTTTCCGACAATTCTCGAGCAGTCTGCCCTATTTCCTGTAGATATTCAAAGACCGTTTCTTTAACCGGCTCATTTCTTCTAAAATCTTCATAGGTCATGCTATCAGTTTGAGCATTAATCTGAGCTATATTATCAACTATTCTATTTAAGTGCTGTATGGTTTCTTGTAATTGCATCATGCTATATTAAGCGATTACAAAAGAGATTTGTTGCGGTTTTCTTAAAATTAAGGTCGCTCCTAAGGAGCTTGGTACAGCTATTCTGCTGGTTAATTACCATAATTTGACCCCTCTGGGGCCAAGTTAGCGCAAGCTGTTAAGGCATTTATTAATTGTAAAATGATCCTCAAACTATCGCCAGTATAAAACCCTTTTACTCTAAGCAGTCATCTATGATTTTGTTTTTCTTCAGATTCCAAGCTCGGCTACCGCTATAGTTCCAAGCAGACGCTTGAAACAGCTGTTCAATTCAATCAAACTAAAATAGTACTGCAAAAGCGCAAGCGCCCGCTTGTGCTTATTATCAAGAAGCTTTTCAGTTCAATCTACTTGTACAAATTAGATAGGTGGTTAAAGCAGTATTCCAAGTCCCATCGGGACGAACTTATGGTAACTCTGATGAATGTTCACCCTCAAGTTCCGTAGGAACGACCTTATGGTTTACCATAGAAAGTATAATGATTGGACAGAGGTTTTGGAGGTACTTTACTATAGTATTGACCTTGAAGTTTTATATCAAACAAGGTCTTTGACTTCAAAATCAACCCTTAACCACTTCTTTTCTTTTCAAATTTTCACAGTTTTCAATGGTGCAATCTCCATAAAAAACCAATGAGTGGTGCTTGATATCTGAGCCTAATGACTTTCCTACCCGCTTTTTAATCTCCTCAATACTAGGGTCTAAAAACTCCTTAATTTTCAAACAATTATTGCACACTAAATGATCATGATGTTCATAAGTAAGAGCTGGTTCATAAAGTGCATTTTTATCCTTGAAATTATGCTTAACCACCAAGCCACATTCTACTAACAAATCAATAGAATTATAAACCGTGGCACGAGAAATTGTATATTCTTTATTTCTCATTCTCAAGAAAAGAGTTTCTACATCTATATGCTCATCCTGAGGTAAATAATAAAGCTCCTCCAAAACCGAATAACGCTCTGCTGTTTTCCTTAAATGTTGGTCATTCAAATATTCATCTAATATATTTTTTGCACGTTGCAAAATTTCCTTCATCACCGGTTTAGACTTCGACATCCTATAGTTCTTTAAATAATAAAGTCTAAGTTAAGTTTTGAATATGAAGTTTAAAATACAAAAGCTGGATTTTATTAAAGTTTAAAGCAATTCTAAACAAGAAATTCTAATTAACCTTTAAGCTATTTACTTATGTTCTCATTTTTTACTAATTTGACAAATGATTAATCTCAAGCCGATTCCTGACTTAGGTCATGTTTTTGGAGCTCGGCAGCTATTACTTTTGAAAAATAAAAATTAGCCATTAATGAGAATATCTACAGTAAAAGGACAAGACTTGAATTGTCGCCATTGCGGAGAAAAATGTGACCAAGAGCTTATCGAAAGTCAAGGTCAAAATTTTTGCTGTGAGGGCTGCCGTATGGTCTATGAAATTTTGCTGGAAAATGACTTGGATAATTTTTATTGTGTTGGTGAATCTCCTGGCATCAGTTCCAAAAAGAAAAAAACTCATAATTTCGAATTTCTTAAAGACGAAGCCTTTGCCAATAGTCTATTAGATTTCAAAAATGAAGAAATCAGCAAAGTAAGATTTTATATCCCAGCTATTCATTGTAGCGCTTGCATCTGGCTTCTGGAAAAACTGTATAAACTTCATTCCGGCATTATAAGCAGCCGAGTAGATTTCAATAAGAAAACTGTCATTATCTCATTCAATCATCAAGAAATTTCCTTATTGGAATTAGTGAAGCTGCTGGATTCAATAGCTTACACTCCCGATATTCAATTGGAGAATAAAAAATCTAATTCTTCTCCCTATAGAAGGATATGGTTGCAGATTGGAATCGCTGGCTTTGTTTTTGGAAATAGCATGCTGTTCAGTTTGCCAGAATATTTTGGGTTAAACTTGTTCGATGACGATATCATTTCGAAAATATTCCCTTTTCTAAATGCATTATTAGCGCTTCCAATAGTGCTATTTGCTGCACAAGATTATTTTAAATCTGCTTGGGGTGCGATCAAACAGAAACAAATTAACATGGATGTACCCATCAGCATTGGGATCTTTACATTATTCACATATAGTTATTACATCATTTTTTTCCAGTCTGGTTTGGGTTATATTGACTCACTTTCCGGACTGGTTTTTTTCCTATTGTTAGGTAAGTATTATCAGCAAAAGACCTTCGACCACTTAAGGTTCGATAGAGATATTCAATCTTTCTTTCCTTTATCAGTAACCAAAATAAAAGGACAGCATGAAGAACAAGTTTTGCTCAACAGCATTATCCCTTCCGATATTTTAAAAATCAGAAATGAAGAAATCATTCCTGCTGATAGCCTTTTAATTTCGGATGAGGCTTCCATCGATTATAGTTTTGTGACAGGCGAATCCTTACCAGAAATCAAGCAAAAAGAAGAGTTGATTTACGCTGGCGGTAGATTAAAAGGCGCTGCAATTTTGGTACAAGTAAAGAAAAGTCCATCTCAAAGCTATCTTGCACAACTTTGGGATGATGAATCCATTCAACAAGGGGCAAAAGCCCAAGTTCAAAGTACTGCAGATAAAATCAGTAAATATTTCACAGCAGTGGTTTTAGCCATTGCTTTCATAGCATTTGGAAGCTGGCTTTATATGGGAGATTTTGAAAGTGGTATCAGAGCTTTTACCACCGTGCTTATAGTAGCTTGTCCGTGTGCTTTGGCTTTGGCCACTCCAGTCACTTTAGGATATGCCATGCGAGTATTAAGCAAAGCCGGATTTTTCGTGAAAAGCACTCAATCAGTAGAAGACTTATCCAAAATTGATTCTATTGTTTTCGACAAAACAGGCACACTAACTTATTCAGATAAAGCCGAGGTGATTTTTGATGGTAATATGCCTGAGCATAAAGTATTAGCTGCTGTAAAAACACTATTTAATCAATCTAAACATCCATTATCTCAAATTATTTACAATTGGCTCCCCTTTTATCCAACTCAAGAAATTGAGGATTATAAGGAAATCAGTGGTCAAGGAATTAGTGCCAAAGTAAACGGACAAATCATCAAATTAGGCAAAAAACAATTTGTAGATAATCAAGCAACCGATTTTGACAAAAAAGCTAATAGCTCGCAAGTATTCATTAATGTAGATGGTTTGACTTACGGGTGCTTCAATGTAAAGCATGTATTCAGAGAAAATATTGGTGATTTATTCAACAGCCTGAAGACTGATTACAAATTGAATTTATTATCTGGAGATCAAGCTGCAGAAAAAGAATATTTAACTCAATGGTTATCAGAAGAAAACATGCATTTCGAACAATTACCAGGAGACAAAAAAGAATTTATCACCAAATGGCAGGATGCTCAGCAAAAAGTTATGATGGCTGGAGATGGATTAAATGATTCAGCTGCCTTGCGCAAAAGTGACTTTGGTTTGGCTATCACTGAATCTACACGTCAGTTTAGTCCTGCTTGTGATGGCATCCTTTTAGGTGAGAATTTAAAGCAATTGCCTAATATCATGAAATTTTCAAAAGCCGCATTCAAATTAGTGATTGCAGGCTTTGTATTATCATTTTTATATAATGTGGTGGGCTTAAGTTTTGCAGTTCAAGCACTTTTATCACCCGTAATCGCAGCTATTTTAATGCCGATAAGTTCCTTTTCAGTAGTACTTTTAGCAACTCTGGGGACACGCTATTTAGCAAATAAATATTTATTGGAAACTGAAAATAGCAGGGATTTATGAACATACTGGTCGTATTAATAATCGTGAGTTTGATAGTGGCGAGTGGCTTTTTAGTTGCTTTTATCTGGGCTGTTCGTTCCGGACAGTTCGATGATGCCTCCACGCCTTCCTACCGAATGTTGTGGGATGATGCTACTACCAAAAAAGAAGACAAAAAGAGTAATCAAACAACTAATCATAAACAAGAATCACATGGAAATTGAAAAGTTTCATTATGACAACAAAGTCGTCAAATACTTTGCTATAGCAACAGTAGTTTGGGGCGCCATCGGGATGTTGGTAGGTCTTTTGGCTGCCACTCAGCTTTTTGCACCGGAGGCTAATTTAGGTTCGGAATATACTACTTTTGGTAGGATAAGGCCTCTACATACCAATGCAGTTATTTTTGCATTTGTGGGTAATGCAATCTTTGCTGGAGTTTATTATTCAATGCAAAGGCTGCTTAAGACCCGGATGTTTAATGATGCCCTTTCTTGGATAAACTTCTGGGGTTGGCAGCTCATTATTCTTTCGGCCGTGATTACCCTTCCTATGGGATTCACTTCTTCTAAAGAATATGCCGAATTAGAGTGGCCAATTGATATTGCCATTGCACTCATTTGGGTTGTGTTTGGTATCAATATGATTGGAACCATCATCAAAAGAAGGGAAAAGCATATGTATGTAGCCATTTGGTTCTACATTGCCTCTTTTGTGACTGTTGCTGTTTTGCATATAGTCAACTCATTTGCACTCCCAGTTGACTTTATGAAAAGTTATTCTGCTTTTGCTGGTGTTCAAGATGCACTAGTTCAATGGTGGTATGGTCATAATGCGGTGGCGTTCTTCTTAACTACTCCATATTTGGGTTTGATGTACTACTTCTTGCCTAAAGCAGCCAACCGACCGATTTATTCTTACAAACTATCGATTGTCCACTTCTGGGCTTTAATATTCTTATATATCTGGGCAGGTCCTCACCACTTGCTATATACTTCATTGCCTGAATGGGCACAAGCATTGGGTACTGCATTCTCCATCATGTTGATCGCTCCATCTTGGGGTGGTATGGTCAATGGATTATTAACCTTGAGAGGTGCTTGGGACAAAGTAAAAGAAGATCCAATCTTGAAATTTATGGTGGTAGCGATTACTGCTTATGGTATGGCAGTTTTCGAAGGGCCAATGTTATCCTTAAAAAGTGTTAATGCTATTGCACACTATACCGATTGGATTGTAGCGCACGTTCATATTGGAGCATTAGGATGGAATGGTTTCTTGACTTTCGGTATGTTATACTGGATGATCCCGCAAATGTGGAAAACGAAATTATTCTCTAGAAAATTAGCTAACACTCACTTCTGGTTAGGAACATTAGGAATCATATTCTATGCATTGCCTATGTACGTTTCAGCCTTTACGCAATGGTTGATGTGGAAAGAATTTACTCCAGAAGGTATTTTACAGTACCCTAACTTTTTGTCCACTACAATACAAATTATTCCAATGCATATGTTAAGAGCATTTGGTGGTTTACTTTACTTGTTAGGTGTATTTGTAATGGTATATAACTTAATTAAAACTGCAAAAGCAGGAAACTTTGTTGCTAATGAAGCAGCAGAAGCACCTGCATTGGAAAAAGCAGTAAGCAAAGGAAAAGAATACTGGCACAGAGTATGGGAAAGAAAGCCTATTTTCTTTACTCTTTTAACTACAGTTGCCATTTTAATCGGTGGAATATTCGAATTGATTCCTTCCTTCATGATGAAAGATAATGAGGCCACCAGAATTGAAGCGGTGAAGCCATATACGCCTCTAGAATTAGAAGGTCGCGATATATACATTAGCGAAGGCTGTGTAGGTTGTCACTCGCAAATGATTCGACCATTCCGATATGAAACAGAAAGATATGGTGAATACTCTAAAGCAGGAGAATTTGTCTATGATCATCCATTCTTATGGGGTTCAAAAAGGACAGGTCCTGATTTGCATAGAGTGGGCGAGAAATATCCAGACTCATGGCATTTCAATCATATGTATGACCCAAGGTCTATGTCACCAGGTTCTACCATGCCACCATATCCATGGTTGTTGGAACAGCCTTATGATTTAGAAGGGCTTCCAAATAAAATCACGGTGATGAGAAAATTAGGAGTTCCTTATGAAGAAGGCTTTGAAGAAGATGTTCAGGCTAATGCAATGGCTCAGGCTGAGGAAATTGTGAAAAGATTAGAGGCTGATGGAATTGAGACCGTTCCTGAAGCTAAGATTGTAGCCTTGATTGCCTACTTGCAAAGATTGGGTACAGATATTAAAGTTGAAACAGCTGAAAATTAAAAAGATATGTTTAAGCACTATTTCGAAACTATAGACAATGTGGAAATATTTCCCATCATCTCGCTGAGTATATTCTTTATTTTCTTTGTCGGCCTAATTTGGTGGGTGATAAGAGCAGATAAGAATTATATCAATAAAATGAAATCCTTACCCATGGAAGAGGATAATGTTACATATAAAAATGATTCTAAGGATGAAAAAAGTCACTAAAATGATATGGAGCAGCCTTTTCCTTTTAGGTTTAGGCATAACGCCACTTTTTGCACAGGTAGAAGAAGCTGTGGAAGAAATGGAAATTGAAAAAGTTAGCATGTGGGAACAACTCATGCAATCAGAGCAAGGACGCCTATTATTATTAATAGGTGGACTTTTGGTTGTATTGATTGTATTAATGGTTATTCTTGCAGTTTTAATGCTAAAAACTGCTGAAATCATATTGAATAAAAAAGCAGCTGAAAAAGGTGAAGTTCGTCTATCTTTCTACAAGCAGTTCAAACAAAAATGGATAACTGGTAAATTCAAACCCGTTGACAAGCAAGGCGATATGATGTTGGATCATAACTATGATGGCATCCGAGAAATGGATTATGGAATGCCTCCTTGGCTTAAATATGTTTTCATAGGAACGTTTTTATTTGCTGTTTTTTACGTACCCGCTTTCTTGATTTTCGATATTATTCCAGATCAACAAACAGAGTATCAAGCCTCAATTGACGATGCCGCTATGAGAGCCGAAGCCCGTGTGAAAGCCGGAATGGTTCAAATTACTGCTGAAACTGCTGAATTACAAACTGACGAAGAAGTTATGAAAGCAGGTAAGGTACTGTATAAAAAGAACTGTGCCGTTTGCCACGCTGATGACGGTGGCGGAGGCGTTGGCCCTAATCTAACGGATGATTACTGGATACATGGAAATGATATCAAAGGTGTATTTACCACAGTTTCTGAAGGTGTTCCAGCGAAAGGTATGATCCCGTGGAAAGGAAATATGAGCCCTAAGCAAATTCAGGATGTGTCCAATTATGTTTTGAGTTTAGTAGGTACAACACCAGCAAATGCTAAAGAACCACAAGGTGAAATCAGAAAGCAAGAAAAAGCGGAAGAAAGAATAGAGGACAATGTGGATGAATTACCTGAGGTGGAGGAAGTGGAAGAATAATAAATTGAAACCTGTCAGGTTTGAATAGCTATTTTGAACTCAACTTCAATTATTTGTGAAGGTAAATTAAAGTAAACCTGACAGGTTTCGGATGATGCAAGTGGTCGGTGTGCCACCGACCATGGTTCAGCACTTAATTTGTTCTGTGCGTCATTCCTACGAAGGCAAGAATCTATTGGTTTTAACCTTTGGTTAAAATATCAAGATTTGCAGCTGAAAACACCTGCAATGGGGAGTGCGATAAGCGATTTAAATGAAAAATCAAGAACCATCGCCCCCCTTTTTGGTGTTTCCACCAAAACTTTCAGGGCAATAATTAATATTATAATTAGACCTGTCAGGTTTTGAAAACCTGACAGGTCTAAAAATCAATAAGTAAAATGGATAATTTAGACCAAGAGCAATTTAGGGGGCAGCTCGCCACAGTAGGTGAGCAAGGAAAGCGGAATTGGATTTTTCCTAAAAAACCAAAAGGCATCTTTCATAATTACAGAAGGATTTTAGCTTGGTTGCTGCTAATTCTATTTTTCGCAGGTCCTTTTATTAAAATCGGAGGTCATCCTTTATTGCTATTCAATATTTTTGACCGTCAGTTTGTAATCTTAGGAAGTGTTTTCTGGCCACAGGATACCCATTTACTAATATTCCTTTTACTTATATTTGTTGTCTTCATTTTACTTTTTACTGTGGTCTTTGGCCGGGTCTGGTGTGGCTGGGCTTGTCCGCAAACTGTATTTATGGAAATGGTTTTCCGTAAAATTGAATACTGGATTGAAGGAGATGCTAACCAACAAAGAAAACTTGCAAAAGCACCTTGGACATGGAACAAAATCTGGAAGAAAACCACTAAACAAGGAGTATTCCTTCTCATTAGCTTTTGGGTTTCTCATACATTTATGGCCTATTTAATAGGGATAGGAGAAATGACAGAAGTCATTCAAGCGGGACCTCAAGCCAACTGGAGTGCTTTCACCGGATTATTAGTCTTTACAGGTATTTTCTATTTTGTTTTTTCTTATTTCCGAGAGCAAGCCTGCACTGTAGTTTGTCCTTATGGCAGATTGCAAGGTGTTTTCTTAGACAAAAAATCCATAGTAGTAATTTATGATTGGTTGAGAGGGGAACCAAGAGGAAGACTGAAAAAGAATGAACCACAACCTGATAAAGGTGATTGTGTAGACTGCAGTTTATGCGTGCAAGTTTGTCCAACAGGAATTGACATAAGAAACGGAACTCAAATGGAGTGTGTAAACTGTACTGCCTGTATTGATGCCTGCGATGAAGTAATGCTCAAAGTCAATAAACCAAAAGGATTGATTCGCTTTGATTCTGAGGAAGGCGTGGAGAAAAAGAAGAAAAAGTTAATTACTCCTAGAGTAATGGCCTACTCTGTAGTCTTAGCTATTTTAGTTGGAGCAATGGGATTTTTATTAGTGGGCAGAGCTCCAATTGAAGTCACTATGACTCGAACTCCAGGATCTATTTATCAAATTAAGAATGATTCTATCATAAGTAATATGTATCAAATGGAGATGATTAATAAATCATTTGATCCAATGAATCTGACTTATAAGGTAATGCCAAAGTCAGCCAATTTATTTTTCCCTTCTGGACCAATTGAAGTTTTAGAAGGACAAGAAAAAGATGAGGTTTATGTTTTCGTTGAAATGTCGAGAAATGAATTCGCCAAAATAGATGAAAAAATTCAAGTTGAAATTTACCGAGATGATGAATTACTCCAAACGATTGATTCGAGATTTCCGGGACCAAACACATTTAGTAAAGCAAAATAACTATGCATTGGGGAAATAAAATAACCTTAGTATTTATAGGTTTCGTGATTTTGATCGTTTCCATGGTCATTTTCAGTACGCAGCAAGAGTTCGACATGGTGGAAGAGAATTACTATAAGGAAGAAATTGCCTATCAGGCTAAGATGGATGAAATCAAGAATGGAAATGAATGGGCAGGAGCAGTTTCTGTAAAGCAAGAAGGTAATAATTTAGCATTGCTTTTTGAAGGTGCAGATAAAGTAAATGGAAAGGTTAAGTTTTTTCGTGCTTCAGATGCTGATTTAGATTTCTTTATTCCTATTTCTGAGGAAGTAAATATTCCTGTAGAAAAATTCAAAGCAGGCAATTGGAAGGTTTCCTTTAGTTGGGAAGCTGAAGGCAAAAAGTACTTTAAAGAAGAGCAGATTTTTATTCAGCGATAAAAATGATTTGGGCAGCACTAAGCATTGGTTTACTGGGCGGAATACATTGCACTTTTATGTGTGCCCCTTTAATGCTGGGCGTTTTCCGTAATCAATCCATGGCTTGGGGATTTGCCGCTTACCAAACTGGTAGGATTATCACCTACATTATTCTGGGGCTAGCCTTAGCTTTTGTGGGTGAAAGTTTATCCATTTTAGGTTGGCAAAATAGCCTTTCCATCATCCTAGCCATTTTAATTGTTTATTTTTATGTATTGCCTGCTCGTTATCGATTTTTAAAATTCATCAACAAAATAGAATCTGTACCCTATCAAAAAGTAAAAGATGCATTCAAAAAATTTATAGGCAAACAAGATATTCTTTCCCGTTTTTCAATTGGTCTATTAAATGGCCTTTTGCCTTGCGGATTAGTTTATTTAGCCCTTTTAAGTTCTTTTGCTACCGAAACCATTATGGATTCTGTGGTATTTATGGCAGTTTTTGGATTGGGCACCTTACCATGGCTTATCGGAAGCGTTTGGGCTGGAAAAATAACCTTCAAAAAATTAAACGGCTTTACTCAGAAATTAAGACCGGCCTTGGCTTTAACACTCGCATTATTTTTATTCTTAAGAGGCTTGGAAGTGCAGTTTATTCATATCCCGTTACCTGATTTAGGGCAAGCACAAACTACTATGGATATTCCTATTTGTGGGGAGAGGTGAGAAGAGGATTTAATTCTAAAACAATTGAGAGTGTGAGCCTAATCTAGCTAAACTTATCTCTTTAACACTTTCATCTTTTTGCCAAATTAACAATAAATCAGGCTTAATGTGACATTCCTCAAACCCTTTATAATTTCCTGTAAGTTTATGAGGTTTGTATTCCTTATCTATTGTACCATTTTCTTCTAATTGTGTAATCACTAATTTAAGCTTTTCAATGCTTGATTGTTCGTTTTTATACTTTTTTAAATCTTTTTTAAATTGACTTGTATAATAAAGGGTGTACATTAAATATCTAATTCTTCAAATAACTCAGTAGATGTTTTACCTACTTTTTTTCCTTTCTTATTTTCTATTTCAGCCATTGCTTTCAAGGTGGTTTCATTAGGGGTTTTAATTACCTTGATACCTCCTTTATTTTTAAAAGCATTGATAATTTCAATTACAGTTTGACCTGCTTTGCTGTTCTCATTAATTTCTAAAGTTATTGTTTTCATATCACAACTATTATAAAACAAATATACGAAATTTTGATAAGAAGTTTTAATCACAAATAATACTAACTAGCATTATCAAACCTAATAAATAGCTTACTATATATATTTAACATTCCAAATTTTAGAACTTTGGAAAAGGTCACCCCAAACCGCTTCAAAATCCTAGATTTTCCATACTTTTGCCTATCAGGAAACTTAAGATCATAATTCAACTACTATGGAATTGAAAAAAATTGCAATAAACCACATACACGAGCAATTAGGAGCTAAAATGGTGCCTTTTGCTGGTTATAACATGCCTGTTTCTTATTCAGGTTTAATTGAGGAACATAATACTGTCCGCAATGCAGTTGGGATTTTTGATGTCTCTCATATGGGAGAATTTCTTATCTCCGGTCCAAAAGCATTGGATTTGATTCAGAAAGTAAGCAGTAATGATGCCTCTACTTTAACTATCGGGAAAGCACAGTACACTTATTTACCAAATGAAGAAGGTGGGATTGTAGATGATCTTTTAGTTTACAAAATTGGTGAAGAAGAATATATGTTGGTGGTGAATGCTTCCAATATTGAGAAAGACTGGAATTGGATAGCTAAGCATAATGAAGAATTTGGAGCTAAAATGGTCAATATTTCAGATGATTTTTCTCTTTTTGCCGTGCAGGGCCCAAAAGCGGAAGACACTTTGCAAAAGCTGACTTCAGACATGGATCTTTCTGCCATTAAATTCTATAACTTTCAGGTAGCCCCTTTTGCAGATGCAAAATATGTAATCATGTCCAATACCGGCTATACTGGCGCAGGTGGATTTGAAGTTTATATGCATAATAAAGATGCAGAAAGCATTTGGCGCAAAATCATGGATGCAGGTGAAGAGTTTGGTATAAAACCAATCGGACTTGGCGCAAGGGATACCTTAAGAATGGAAATGGGATTCTGTTTATATGGAAATGATATTGACGATACTACTTCTCCAATTGAAGCAAAACTAGGCTGGGTCACTAAATTCACTAAAGATTTTATTAATTCTGAAAACCTTAAAAAACAAAAGGAAGAAGGGGTTGATAATAAATTAGTAGGTTTCCATATGATTGATCGTGGTATTCCGAGAAAAGGCTATGAAATTTTGGATATGGAAGGCAATACTATTGGTTTGGTTACCTCTGGAACACAATCCCCTACATTAGGTCATGGAATCGGAATGGGCTATGTGAAAACAGAGTTTTCTAAGCCGGAAACAGAAATTCAGATTGCTGTCAGAAAAAACAAATTAAAAGCAGTAGTGAAGAAAGTGCCTTTGATTTAAAAGATTTATAATCATCACAAAAATCCCTGTTTAAAATATTGAACAGGGATTTTTTTTACCTTAAAGTTGGATAAAATATTTTTTTTGGGATAAAGTACTCAAACTTTAATTTCCATCTTTGAAGATTCAAATAACTTTTTTCAAGTTAAAAAATATCCTAACTTAAGCACATAAACTAAAAAAGTGACATTTGGAAGTATTAGGTATTGACATCGGAGGTTCAGGCATGAAGGCTGCCATAGTGGATTTAAAAAACGGAGAATTTAAAACCAAACGAAAAAGGTTTAAAACTCCACAGCCTGCAACTCCTGAAGCCATGATGAAAACCGTGGTAAAATTACAGAAGCATTTCGAATGGTCAGGGCCTATCGGTTGTGGCTTTCCAGCGGCAATTATTGATGGAACCGTAAAAACAGCTTCTAACATTGATAAAAGCTGGATTGAAAAGCCTCTAGCTAATATGATCAGAAAAGCTACAGGTTGCGCTACTAAAGTGATGAATGATGTAGATGTTGCCGGTTTGGCTGAAATGCGATACGGGGCTGGTAAGGATCATGAAGGAACTGTTTTAGTTTTAGCTTTAGGTACGGGAATTGGCTCTGCTTTATTTCACAATCAACAAATTATGCCTAATACTGAATTGGGGCATATTCAATTTAAAGGAGATATAGCAGAAGCTTATGCCGCTAATTCCATAAGAGAAAATGAAGAACTGAGCTGGGAGGTTTGGGGCAAAAGATTGAATCAATATCTGGTGGAGGTGCATAAATTATTCTGGCCGGACTTAATTATTATAGGCGGTGGGGTTAGCAAAAAGTTTAAGAAATATGAAAAATATATTGATAAGAAACTAAATGTGATTCCAGCTGAATTAAAAAATCACGCAGGGATAATTGGCGCTGCAAGCCAGTTTTTATGAAAAATATAAGCTGGCTCAAAAAGTAAAATTACATCTAAAATCTAAAAAGGCATTGCAAATCAGGTCATTATAATAAACCTTACATTATTAAATAAATGAACTCTTAGATAGATTGAAATAATTGAAATTTCATTACTATTTAGTAGTAGAATTTACCTTTCTTTGTTACAAACAAAACATAAAAAATAAAATATGAGAAATTTAAAATCCCCATTTTTATTAGCAGTTGCTATTTTGTTAATGTCAGGCTGTACTTTCAGACTAGTGGACTTCACTACCATTAGTACCAAAAATGTTAGTCTGAACATTGATAAATCTCAAGGAAAAAGAGTAGAGGGTTCTGCTGCTTATTTTTTAAATATCGGCTATAACTTGAAAGATGCTATTGATGATGCATTAGAAAAGGCAGGCCCAGGCTATGACTTACTTATTGATGGAGTCTTAAGATATCAAAGTTTCCCTTTTGTTGGAGTTGTGAAAGTTGAAGGTGTTGCGGTTAATGCCCAAAAAATGAGAATAGGTATGACAGAAGAGGAATACAATAAATGGTTAAGTGAAAATAAAGCCATTGTTGTAGTTGAAGATAAAACTAAATAACTTTATATAGAAACAAGTATTTTTTTGTTTTGACTAAGGCAATAAAATCACTTTAGTTAATATTCAATCAGTCATTAGAACCTTCCAAAAATGGGAGGTTTTTTTGGTTAAATTCTAAATAATATACTTATTAAAAATTTCTGTACCCGGTAAGTATATATTTATAGGGTTCAATCTCATTTTTTTGCTTTAAATGATCATTATTTTCAGTTAATTCATACAATTGAAAATATAATAGGGAGGAAAGATGATTCCCACCTCCGAACTCATGAATAAATCGTAGTGCTCCTTCAATGATTTCTAATTTTTCATTATAACCACTACTGCCAAATTTTACATTTAAAATTGCATAATAACACTTTCCATATTTTTTGAAATAGATGTTATCTGAGTCATTTAGCTCTTTAATCAACTCATATAAATGTTCGTTTTCAATATTGTTAGCAAAGTAACTTTCGATCAATAATTCATAGAACTTTAAATTCTTAGGAAACTGGTTATGAAGCATTTTAGCATAATGAAATGCCTTTTCGGGATTGTTTTCTAACCGTAAGTAAATGTGTGAAAGATAAATCAAAGCTTCTGTTCTTACGACACTTTTTTGGTTCGTAATATCTTCTAACCATTTTAATCCGATTTCTTTATTCCCCTCTTTAAAAAGCCATAGCATTCCTCCCAAAACAGGGTTCTCAGATTTGTAATGCTGGTAATAATAATGATATAATGAAGACAAAAACTTGATTTCAATTTGGTTAGGCTCTTCAACCAAATTATTTTTTACCAATTCATAGATTTCAGAACTACTTTGGAAAGCCTTATAATAATTTCCTTGATTATAATTATACTCAGCTTTAAGTAAAGCACTATTAACTGAAAAGTAATTTAATTCAGAACCAGAAGTTTCAAAATTGGCTGCTTTTAAATATTGATTATACTGAGATAAAATATCTTCATTTTGCTGATGGATTGGTAGAAAATACCATCTCATGTAATGAGCTTTAAGAAAATTAAAATGCATAGGTTCGCTAATACTGTCAATATTAGCTAATAAACTATCGGCATTTTGAAATTGAAAATTATAGAGGAAACCAAAAAACTTTTCATTCATCGAATACCTTTCGATGGAATAGTTTTCCTGACAATGAGAATACCAGGGTAGTAAAAAAATTATTACAATAAATAGTAATTTTTTCCTATTAAATAATTTATTTTTTAATGTAAAAAACATACTTTTGATATAATTCACAAACATAAAATATTAAAAACTATGAAAAAATTTTTAGCAGTATTTAGCCTATTCTTGTTAATCGGTTTATCAAATGCACAAGCATCCTCATATTATGTTGATGACGCAGCCGTAGAAGAAGTTCTTTCAAAAGGAGTTGAAATGAATACCAACTTCAGCTTGGATGCAAATTCAACGGCAGAATTATTTAATCAAAGCTCTACATTAAATGAGAAAGACCCATTGGTTGCTATTTTGTTAGACATTTTCGTTGGTGGATTAGCAATTCACAGAGTTTATTTAGGAGGTAGACCAACTTTGGTTTTACTATACTTTATTACTTGTGGTGGTATCTTTGGTATCCTACCAATAGGCGATTTAATTGTGTTGGCTGTAAATTATGATGACATTAGCGCTTATGTTGGAAACGATAATTTCATAATGTGGTAATCAAAACATCATTGACATCAATTATTAAGGGCGATTTATCGCCCTTTTTTTATGCTCTCGAATGAGATCGTTAATAAGATTATAGGCTTTTTCATTTTGTGTTTTATTATATTCCTCTGCTAAATAGCCAGCATGCCTAGCGCCTCCCATATAAAACACATAAAATAAGCTAACGCCAGTGAAAGTACCTGAAAAATAATAACCATTAAAAAAATTATAGGCTGCAAAGGCCAATAAACCACCTTGGATTGCAAATGATGTTAAACCTCTAAGGGGTTTACCTGCATACACCTGTCCAGCTCCTGGAATTATATAGGATAAATTTTCTGCTTTTTCAGGAGATTTTTTCTTAATCTTTTCAATAGCACTGAAAACTTCTTGAGAAGAATTACTGGAATCTTTCGTATACGCTAGAAAAGCATTTTGAGATTCCTTCCACTTTTCAAGTTTAGCAAATAGCAAAGTTTTTAGTAGTAAAGCATCTTCACTAGGATCTTGGGAAACGATAATTTCATATTGAAGCCAATTGAAATATGATTTAGCGTAATTATCAATCATAAAATATGAAAAGGATAATTGATAGAATAAATCACTTTTCTCCAAAGTAGTCAAGTTGGATTTATTAATTCTTTCCAGGGCTTCTGCACTCTTGTCAAATTTTTTGACTTTTTTATATAAATCAGCCTGTTTCCTTAAATAGCTATTATAATCCTTAGGATTATCAGCATGAAAAATAGCTTTTTCATAATAAACAGATGCAAGCTCAAAATTTCTTGCCGCCAACAGACTATCTGCAATTTTAATTTCCTGTCCCTTAGTCGAAAAACCTACTAATAGGGATACGCAGGTCAAGCTTAATGCGATAATCAACTGCTTCATAAAATTCATCATTATATTTTTTTACTGAAAGAGCACTGCTCCAAACATTACCAATATGGAATAATGAAAACAAACTACCATATATAATAAATCTTCCACTTTTGGGACCAGCTTTTTGATAGCTTTCATAAGCTTGAAGTGCAAGCAATGAACTAATCACAAAAGAATATATACCCTGCCCCTTTTTGCCAGCATAAAATTTCCCAGCTCCTGGAAGAATTGCAGAATATAATCCAGCAAGAAATGGCGACTTTTCATTATAAGATTTTAAATCATTTTCAATCTGCTGAAGTGACTCTCGCTCTTTTTGAAAGAAATAATAATTTTTAAATATTTGATTATTAAATTCATTATAAGATTTGAAGTCTCTATCTAATAATGATATTCCAGACAGTTCAAAATATTTTAGATTCATCATTTCATCCGTTCTAAAACCTGAAGAATCTAATACCTCTTTTGCAGTTTTGAGGTCATCAACAAATACTGAATTTAAGCCAATTAAAAACTTGCTTTCAAGGTAATGATCTCCGTCCTTAACCCTTTTTAAGTAATTAATAGAACTGTCGTATTTCTGTTGATCATAAAAAGATTTCCCAATAAAGAAAAGCAATAAATCAGAATCATATTGAATTGTATCAACTTGTTCAAGATGTTTTTCATATACCTTTAATTGTTGATATTTTTTTGATTTATATAGGTATTCTATAAAATCATTTTCTTGATTTTGACCATAAGATAAATGGGCAATTAAAATTAATAAAAATGAAAAAAGTGTTTTAGAAATTATACTCATCTATCCTTTCCATTACTTTTCCATCTTTTGTGAACCTTAAAGGACTTGTCTCAGCTAGAGTGACTTTATTACATCTTGAAAGACGATCAAGTGATAATACTATTCCTGCGAATATTCCTTTTTCATTTACCAGCTTTCTACTGTAATGAGAACAAGTTTCTTCAAAAATACAATTAGCTGCAATCTGAACACTAATGTTTTTTTGATAAAAGTTAACAAGGCCGGTATATCCCCAATAGAAAGGATTAATTTTTTGAATAAATTTTCGTTCTTTCTTTTCTATTTTAAAGGAAATTTTGGGTTCTGAATCTTTATTTAACAATAAATCTTTATCTGATTGTCCCAATACTATAAATTGTGAGACCGAAAATACAATCAGAAAACATGCTCTAATTAATATTTTTAGCATCTGATGGCACTTTATAGTTTAATTTCTCTTTATTTTCTTCAGTATCAAATTGAAAATTGCTATATATATTTTTAGATACAGTACTGTCATTTTCAGATACAAAATCGATAGTTGTCACTGAGGTTGGAATTTCAAGTTGATTAAAATATTCATAATTATAATAATAAACTTTCTTTATGATTTCGTTATCCTGATTTCGATATTCCAAATAAATAGGATTATCATCTTCATGAACTAACTTTATAAAGGAAAAATATTTCATTCCATCTACAGGTGGTATCCATTCAGTAACAATTAAACCATCCTCCACTTTACTTTCCTGCATCTTAAAACCTATTTCAGATAAGCCTAAATCATATTTTTTATTATTGATAAAATAATATAACTCATTGGTTCTACTACTGTAGTATGGATTATTAGCCTGCACCACTGTATTATTATTTGAATCATAAATTGCTACCCTACCCCTTTCATCATTTATAATCACTAAATTTTCTGGACGATTATAAATAGCTACCATTTTACCTGATGAGTCAAAATAACTTGTCAAACTTAAGTTTTGAATCCTACTATTATTTACTTTCCGTAATTCAGCATCTACTGACAAATTATTAAACAATTGTGCAGATAAGGGAGACGAAAAGGCAGCGAGCAATACAAGTACTAATATTTTTTTCATTCTAATTACAATTGAATCTAAAATTAAGAAGACTTTCGGTAGAATAATAAATTTTCTTTTAAATAACCGCCTTTCTAGGTGTATCCATTGGCAACCTACTCAATAATTCATAATTAAGCTGGTTACTAAGCTCTCCAAAACTTGCTACCGTAACATTAACTTTTCCATTACTACCTATCAGAATCACTTCATCACCCTTTCCTACATTTTTGCACTCTGTTACATTTATAATCATCAAATTCATATTAACCGTGCTTATCACTGCCACCCTTTTACCATTAACAATCACCCTACCTTGATTGCTCAATGAACGTGCAAATCCATATGCATAGCCAACAGGAACCGTTGCGATTTTCATCTTTTTGGTAGCCTGATAACTGGTTCCATAGCCCACAAATTCTCCAACAGGAACTTCTTTAACCGACATAATTTTACTTCTCCAGCTAATGACTCTTTTAAGGGGATGTTTCACTTTTCTATCTAATCCATCTTGCCCGTGGCCATTACTTCTTTGGTAGGCTATAAAAGTTTCCTGACTTGGCCAAAAGCCATATAACAAAATTCCGATTCGGACCATATCCATTTGTGTTTCCGGATAGGACATGGCAGCAGCAGAACAGGCTGTGTGCTTCCTTTTGGGAATTAAATTGTTTTCCTCAAATAAATCGCAAATCTTTTTATATTTTTTGATTTGATCCACAACCCTTAGGTAATTTGTGATACTTTCTGCTCCTGCATAATGAGTACATAGGCCTTCGAAAGAAATAAAATCCTCATTTTCTTTCATCAATTCCATAACCTCATCTAAATGCTCTTCTTCAAATCCGGTTCGATTCATACCAGTTTCGACCTCCACATGGATTTTGGCTTTTTTATTCAACTTTTTGGCAAATTGGATAGCGGCATGCAGTCTTCCCATTTCGAAAACATAAAACTCAATACCGTTGCCAATTGCCCATTCCGTTTCTTCATCTTCCATCCACCCCATTATCATAATATCAGTGGATTCCTTTTTTACTTGAAATACTTGTGCCGCCTCATGTGTAGAAAATACAGACAAATGTTTGACATTTGCCGATTCAAAAAGCGGCACCATTTCTTTAATTCCATGCCCATAGGCATTCCCCTTTAAAACGGCTGAAAGCAATACATTATCTGCTAACTTCTTTTTAACAAAGCGTACATTTTGCCTTACGGCACTTTTGCTCAAGGTGATAGTAGAAGTACTAAAAATGTTTTGATTCATGTTTATTGGAAATGATGATCTATTGATTGTTTGAATTAATTTAACTTAAAATACTGAATAAGCCCAGCATACATCTTAACTCCTGATAGAATAATATCATCAGGGAAATCATAAGTCTCATCATGAAGATGCGGGGTATTTTCTCCTGAACCTATTCCAAAAAAGCCCGTCTTCATTTGAAGTTTATATTGACCAAAATCTTCACTCCATTTAAAAGGTTTTTCTAGTTCCCTAAATTCCACTTTCGCGATTTCTCCAGCATCTTTTATGATTTGAAAAGCTTCTTCTGTATTTTCTGTAGATGGAAAGGTTTCTGTATAGGATATCTCATATTCTAATTGCTCTTTTTGAGCTTGCTCTTTCACGAGGTTTTCCGCAAAATCGATTAAGGTTTGCATATCCTCATCCTTCATGGCTCTAAGTGTTATTCTTACCTCACCATATCCTGGGGATGTTCCAAAAGCAATTTCGCCTAATTCAGAATGGATAACTGTCGCCAAGGTTAAATCTGAAAATGGAAGTGTTATGTGAACAAAAGTCATTTTCGTAGTGATTTCTGCCATTGCCATTACAGGACTGATTCCATATTCCGGCTCGGCAGCATGGCTGGTTTTACCAAAAAGTTTAATTACCATTCCTCTTGAGGCTGCTGCAAAAGTTCCCTTTTTTGTAAGAATTTGTCCTTTAGGATAACCCACTATATTATGCAGTCCGAACAGATAATCTAATTGGATATCTAATTCCTTTAAACCTTTATTAATTCGGGCAGCTCCTTCTCCAGTTTCTTCAGCTGGCTGAAAAACTAAATAAACATTTCCTCTTTCTACTGGATTGTCTTTAAGATAAGCAGCTATGCCTGCAACCATTGTCATATGTCCATCATGTCCACATTTGTGAGCGGTATGAGGTGTTTTGGATGCATATTCCAAATCAAGGGTTTCTGCAATATGGAGAGCATCCAAATCAGCTCGAAATCCAATATTTTTCCCTTCCCCTTTTCCTTTGAATAGAGCAATTACGCCATATCCACCAACATTCTCCCACAATTGATCAGGTTTGAATCTCTCGAGAAACTCCACTATTATTTTAGCAGTTTTTTCCTCTTGGTTGGAAACTTCTGCATTGGCATGTAAATGATGTCTTAATTTGATAAGCTCTTCTACATCAAGCTTTAAATCCATAAAAAATAATTTAAAACTTATTCTACTGTCTTTTCAATATAATTAGAGTTTAATATACCTAAGGCTCCCATATATTTCACCTTAAAATTAATCAAATCTCCTACTTTACGCTTTTCAGGATTGTCTCCTAAATCAATCACTATCATATCTGAACTTGAGCCTACAATTTCAAAATCATAGCCTTCCAAAATCAAATATTTAGGGTCAATATCTAAAACTCCAATATCTAATATAGCCCTGTAACTAGTTTCGCCATATAAAGATTCATCAATCTCGGTAGTTTCTCCTTGCGGATTTGCTGCCATTTCACCCATTGGGACTTTAGGCTTTTCAGTAATCTCAATAATTTCCGTAAAAAGCTCGAGACAATCATCGTGCATTCCTTCTATAGTGGTTTCATCAAAAAGGTTTGCTCCAAAATAGAGTGTTTCACCAATTCTAAAATGATTAACTCCAGCGGGAATTTGCTTATTCATGATTAATGGAATGGTAACAGAAGTACCACCCGAAACCAAAGGTAATTTCCTATTAAATTTTAATTCTATAATCTGTTTGTATAGACTTAACTGAATAAGCTTATCCTGAGAAGGCATTACTCCATGCAAGCAATTCAAATTTGTACCTATCCCTTCAATTTGGATATTAGGCAACTCAAAAACTTTCGCATAAAAATCAATCAAATGATCTCCCATTACTCCTTCTCGTAAATCACCGGTTTCCACCATAATGATGACTTTATGAGTTTTATTTTGCCTCACCGCCTCATCAGAAAGTAATTTTAAGGTGTAATATTCCGTATTCATACTCATATCTGCATAGCGCACGATATCAGGTATACTTCTTTTTGCAGGTGGTTTTATGTAACAGGTTTTTACTGTAGGATCAATCTCTTTTACTTTTTGAAGATTTTTAATTCTCGAGTCATGAATTTCTCTGAAACCTAAATTTATAACCTCTTTTAAATAAAGTTCATTTCCACAAAAAAGCTTTGTTACAGCTCCCCAGTCTAAATTATTATCAGTAAAAAGTTTATGTAAAAAGTCAAAGTTATGTTTTAACTTATCTTTATATAATTTTAAAAATGCCATGATTATTTTTTTAACCTCATCTCCAAATATTTATTGGTGAAGCCTAATTTCTCATATAAGAATTTAGCAGGATTTTCCGGCTCAACATGAAGTGCAATATCACCTTTAGCTGTGTTAATTGCTCTTTTCATTAACTCTTTACCAACACCCTTTCCTCTTTGATCAGCATGAACAGCTATATACACTAAAATATTTTCGGGAATGTAACCTGACATACCTGTTTGGTTAACTACCACTGCTCCTTTTATACTTCCGCTTTCTCTAGCCAAAACTACAAATCCTCCTTGGTGACCAAACGAGCTGAGCGCATAATCTAAGCATTTCATGATATCATCTTTAGCATCACCAAATTCATCGAGATGGGTGTAAAGAAAATCTGCAATCTCATTTTTTTGTAAAGTTGTTGCTGAGTCTATTGAAGTAAGTGTTTGATATTCCATGTAATTATCTGTTTTTAGGATACATTAGAGAGTAAGTTACAAAAATTATTGCTGAAAAAAAGATACCAAATACGTTAGGGTCTAATCCGAGCGGTAATTTAAATAAAGATTCAAGCAAGGGGAGATCAATTATCTGCATTTTGTTAATCGATTCTACTACCTGACCTGGTGTCATTTTTTCTAAATTCACTCCAGTAAATTCAATACTAGATTTTGCTTCACTTATAAATGTTCGTAATTCATTCATTTTAGTTGCGGTTCCGAAGGTTATTTTATTGGCTTGCAGCACTGCCGTAGTCAAACCTCCGACAATCATAGCCAAAAATGCGGCATTATTATTACTTTTTTTCCAAAATAAGCCACCTAAAATTGGTACGAACAAACCCGACACCATAAAAGCATAGCTATAAAGCATTAAACTCAATACATTCTCCATAGCACTGGCCAATAAAAGTGCAACCGCACCAATCATTAAAGTAACTATTTGAGAAAGTCTTAGCTCCTTTTTATCAGAATTGAATCGGTTTGTAAATTTTTTTATGAAGTCAGATACGAAATTACCTGAAGATGCCATCAGGCAACTATCAGCTGTGGAGAGAATGGCTGAAAAGTAAGCCGACATCATCAAACCTAAAAGCCCAACTGGCAATACGGTAGCTAACATCATTGGCAAGCCTTTTTCAGGATCAGCTTGGGCAATATTCTCTGTACCAAGAGCTGCAAACATACCTTGATCTGCAGCTACTCTAGCCAAAATCCCTAAAGCTACACCCATAAAAGCCATGATGGGCCATTCAAAAACACCGGCTATAAACCATGCTTTTTTTGCTGTTTTTACATCGCGACTAGCATAAATTCTTTGGTATAAAGTCATCCCTACAAACCAAATTGGAATTATAGTTACTACCCAGTAAATTATATCTTGCCAGCTAATATTTGTCAGGGATAACATTTCAGGATCCAAAGTTTCTTTAATGGCGGACCATCCTCCAACAGCATTATACGAAAGTGGAATTCCAATAAATATAAGTCCGCTCAATAATAGAATCCATTGAATAGTATCTGTATAAATAACAGCTTTAATGCCACCCATTACAGTGTATACCACTGCAATCACACCCATTATAATGAGCGATTGATTTAAACCTAAATCAGGAAAAGTACCTGAAGCTAATTTGGCACCAGCTAAAATTTGCGAACTTGTAAAGCCTAAATATCCAATAGCGGAAATCAAAGCCGCTAGTAATGCCGTTTTTTTATCAAAGAAATATGCAAATAATTGAGGCATGGTGTGGAATTTTTCAAATGCTTTATTTCCTCTCACTACCGGGATGAGAAAAACGGCAGCTAACCATGCACCAATTAAGCCAGTAAAAAGCATCCAGGAACCTGAAATACCGATTGTAAAACCTAATCCACCCAAACCAATAGAAAATCCTCCACCTACATCTGTGGCCACAACACTCAATCCTATATGCCAGCTGGTCATTTTCCTGCCCCCAACATAATAATCGTCCATTCCTTTGTTAGACCTCAGGAAGTAATATCCTACTCCTAACATAGCTAACATGTAAACAATAAAAATAGAGATGTCGATTATATGCATTTTATAAAATCAATATTGATAATCAGATTATTTCAAGGAAATTGATAAAATCTTAAACTACGAAAAATTTAGCAATCATTAAAATAAAAGCTAAATCAAGCAGTATGTAAATAGTTGAATATTATAGTGAATAAATAAAGTGTGGGTACATTACAAAACATAATCTCCTGTTTTCCTCGGTTAAATTGTAATACTGCATTTTAATGGTTTAAGAGCACTTTTTCATTGTTTTATGGTCTCCCAGAGAGCAGAATTAAGTATTAAACTGCTGATTTTCGCATGATAATGCTAGCTTATCCATTCATACTTTTTCCATTGATGAAAAAGTATGTCGGCCAGAGGCTGACCAGCTATTGGCTGGCAATAAATCTAGGTAATCCGCCAGTGGTCGGACAAGTAATGATGCTACTACCCGCTAATGCCAACGCTGGCCCGCCATTTTACCCTCCAGCCCGCTTTTTCGCTTACAGCGAAATTGGGGGAGTTAGCCATTAATGAACTAAGCAAATAGATTCGGTCATATTATCCCCTTATTTAACTGCGTTTAACTTGTTTTTGGATATTTTTAGAATATTTGACTATAATATTTATACTTTGAATAATTAAGGTGTCCTAGCGAGGAAAACAGGAAAAGCTAAATCAAGCGGTATATCAACAGTTAAAATCCATGGTGAATAAATAAAGTCAGGATATATTATAAAACATAATCATTTGTAAATCAACAGCAACTGACTTTCAACTATAGGTCAAAATGAAGCTTGAAGAGAATGGGGGAATATTTGGCTAATTATGAAGGATTATTTTTCAATAAACCTCAAGGTTAAAGGAATAAACTTCATTTTCATTAAACCATTTTCTCAGATCTTGAAGGGCTTTTTCATAATCATTCACCATCAACTCTCCAAATTCATCTGTAGGCAATGGGAAATCTTGAATTGCATGAGGTATTGCTTCCATTATTCTATAAGCACAGGAGATTTTTTGATTGCTGTCTGGATTGGCCACGCTGCAATTGGCTTCATCAGATTGAATCTGGGTTTCCAGAAATTCAAATATTTGAGGCTGTCGGGTATAAACCAATCCCGGTACAATATCATATGCAAAAGCATCATTGATGGGGGCTTTTTCAAGTTTACTTATAATGTATTCTATAGCAAGCTGATTGTTCATTCTTGCCAAAGCTAAACGAATATTCCATTTGGTAATTGGAGACTCTTTAAGGGCTATTAAGCCTACCAATTGCGATTCTGCTTCTTTCATTTGCAAGAAACCCAGAAGTTTGACGAAATCATTGAAATGAGGCGTTTCAGCATTTATATGATTTAAGATTCGAGCCTTTTGACTTTCTGTAAAAACAGTATTCTTGAAATTATTCATAGCCTCTATAGCATTCCCCGCTATTCCCCTATCCTGATCATTTAAAGCTTTAATTTGCTGGTCAATTGCTTTTTTTTTTATAGAATTATCAGAAGAAATCTGTGCAAACCGGCTACTTAGATTATAAGCTTTAGAGCGAATTCGAGCTGTGCTATCGGATTGATATTTTTCGAGTTCTGAAAGAAGGATATCAAAATCATTTCCTTGATCAAATAAACTTTGCGGAGCAGTTGCATAGCTACCACTTTTGACTTCTTCGAAATATTGGTCTAGCATAACAACTGGAGACTGAGCCAATAAAGTAATGGCGATGAATTGTAGGGTTATGGTTAGGAGGGTTTTCATGGGGGTTGGTTTTAATTTTTTTCCTAAATAATAAATTTATTACAAATCTACGTTTGATTTTAGTATCCATCCTGAAACTAATCGAGATCCCAAATATTCTATTTTAAGCCAATCACCTTTATCTTTTAATATTGTAGGTACATCTCCTGACACCATATACATATTTGTAGGTTCATTAGGAGAAGAATAAATAACGGCCTTTTCTACAATTACTTCTGCCACTTTTAAGTTTAAATATTCAGCGATATAACTACGTTCCACTTTTTTTTCTTCTTGATAGAGATAGCGAATAGCTAAACTTGGCAGTCTATCTAAACGATAATATTCTATCATGTGCCTTGCTTGAATATATAAGCCCTCATCATCACAACCATCATAGTCAGGAGTTAAAAAATATGATGAGGTAAAAACACTATCTTGATTCATATCTTCTTTAAATAATTCGACATAATAATCCCCTTTTGGCTTCAAATCTTTATAACTAATCTTTCCTGATTCATTTGGATTATAGTCTAAAAATCCGATTACTATTTCTGATATCATTATTTCTTTTCCATTAGGAAGGTAATTTAATGTCAAACTATTATGGTTATTCTTAATTGAAAATGACTGAATTTCATCCTCTCTGTAAATTTTCCAAATTCCTTCCATGCAATCTAAAGGCAATTCTTGAGAATTAACGAACACAGGATTTATGAATAAGATTAAAAACAGGATTACTTTTTTCATATTAGTCTTAAGAATGAATTTCATTAAATCAGTTATATATTTTATTCTATAACCATCCCATTATTCTTGCTACATCTGTGAATATTATATATAAAAAGAACACAGAAGTTAGCAGTAAAATATAAAAAAGAAACTTACTTTTTTTATGTATCAAAATAATCATACCTACAGTCAGGAAAAATAGAGTAATGTAATATTTTAACATGATTTTTGAAGCTAATATCTTATTTGATTGTATATAATAAGCTCCATCGCCAATAACAATTCCTTTTCTTATATCGGCTTCTAAAATGAAAAAAGAAACTAACAAAAATAGAATGTAAACCATCACAAGAAAATGCAATTTACTTTTATTTAAAAATTTCATCTTTTATCACTTTTTCCAATTGTACTCGTCTGAACTCGAACTGAAGGTGGTGACTTGGTATTTTGCCAATACTGCAATAGTTAGGAATTGAAGGGTTACGGTTAAGAGGGTTTTTATGAGGTTATAGTTATAGTTGATTTGTTTCATAGTTGAAATAAATAATAGTATACTCAAGAAACCCCATTATGATTTTTGAAATCTTACCAGATTTGAAATCAATTCTGATATTTCCATAATAATCAGCTCTTTCATCAATCATAATATTTAAAAATGCAGCTCCAGTAAAGTATTTATTACTTTTCGAATTGTACTTTTCTGCTGATTTAGGGAATATATTTCTGAATTTTGTAAAGAGATCTCCTACCTTTAGTTTTTGTCCATTACATATCAATGAATGTGTACTAGTGAATAGAGCAATGTTTTGTAAATATTTTGATCCCCGAAAAAGACAACAATAAACTTCAAATTTTTATTAAAGTAAAAATTAAGCTTATCGCCAGAAGCAAGTGGATATTCTTTAAACTTTAAATTTTCTACTCCAAATTCGTTTAAAAATTTATCAACGGAATCTTTCCTAATTGACACTGAGTTGATTTTTAAATCATCTAGTTTTATAATTTCAGCTTTTTGGCAAAAGGCATTCAAAGTTGGCTCCATCACTACAAAAAGAATGATATAGACTTGTAATTTAGTCATTCACATCTTCAAATTTTACTACAGAGTTTATAGTTGGTTCTAAATAGTCGTTTTCTTTATTATCAAAATCTTGTAGCTCTAGTAAATAATTTCGCGCTACTATGATATATTCATTAGATCGATGAAAAATTTCATATAATTCTATATTTGGAATGTTATCCTTCCAATTATTTTTCACTAATCTTGATTCTCCTTTTAAAGTTAAAAAATTATTACTTTTATAAAAATATCGTATCTCAATATCTACTGGGGTAGTTCGTGAATTTGCAATTTCTTCATAAGATTTACCATACCCAGTATAAACCTCCCCTTTTAATACTTTTTTATAAAAAACTAATTCTCCATTATTAAAAGCAAAGTAATTTAACTCTGTACGATATGGAGGCACTTGTCGAAGATAAAGTGATTCTTCTTCTTTAAAAATTCCATTTCTAGTTTCTATTTCCACTAAAACTATATCTTCTTCATCATAATAATATGTTCTTTTAGCATGATTATTAAAATCATTTATGTCAAATGAATACTCACTACCTGATTTTGTAGTGTAATTTTTATAATTTTTATGACGTAAATTTCTCTCTCGAATATCTAAATAAAAACCAGATAAAAACCTATTATATATGTCTACAAATGAGTTAGGTATAATTCTTTTCTTTAATTTACTGGTATCTCTAGATAGTTGATTAATGTATTTATCAATATTTTCTTTTATTTGGGCTGTATCTATTGAATTTTTATTTAGCTTAGTTATCCCATAAAAGTCTAAGCTATCCTTGGTTTTTTCAGGAATTAATTCTTGCCCTCTTAATTTTCTGATTACATTTTGTATTTCAGTTAATGACATCTCTTCTAATTCTTCCGCTGTGTGGAACATCAGTAATGAATCTCTTAATGTCTGATTTTGACCAAAACAGCTTGTTACAGAAATAAAAGTCACAAAAAGTAATACTAATATATTTTTATTCATACAAATATCGTTTCATTTTAGGTAATCACTTGTCTTACTTTCCTCAATCTCAAAATGCATATAATCAACAGAGGATCCATTCCAATCCATTCCACCCCATTCAATATCTTTATGGTTTCTAAACTTTTCAATTAAATCTAAAGGGACATTACAGAACCCATATTCAAATAATTTATTATTGAAATTATTATTATCATTCCATTCATTAAGCATATAAGCAAAATTATAAAAGCTATTTTGATAATTACTGTCTGTAAAATCCTTGAAAGAAGTGTATTCAGAAATAAGACTACCATAGTCTAAATCATCTACAAAATTTATTTCATCATTATTTATTATATATTCTATTTGTTCTTCAGTAGTTGGTTTTTCATTTATTTCATTAATGATGATATTTAACTCTGATATAGCCTCTTGAATATTTATGATTTCTTGCCTAGCTGCACTTGAAAAAATAATTTGCTCTATATAAGCATAGCCATATGAATTATCACTAAAAATTTCACTCATGAGTTTAAACCCTTCTATAAATTCCGAAATTTTTTCACCGTCTAATACACCAGCGTTTGCCAACTCTTGTAAAGTAATAAAGTCTAAAAATGGATTCTTTATATTCAATAATGACAAATCATATGCCTTTTCATTATTGATGTATTCATCTATCCTATACAAATCACTTCCAAACATTTCAAAAGACATATTTTCATTTTTATTCTTAAAATCCTCTATAAAACCTTTGTTAGCTTTTAAAATTAATTCAGGTGAAATTGTACTTTTGGCACTTAACTTAATATTTGTAACTCTTTCAACTAGAAAATCAATTTCAAATTCCCCTTTCCCTTTTCTTGATAGTTTAAAATACGGATTGCCCGGAGGATAAATATCTACTGTTGTTCCAAAACTATGCATACTTATACCATTATTACCAATTTTCATTCTTATATTCATTCCTAAAGTATATGTATTATTGTTAGAAATTTCATCCATCCTTTCTTCTCCTAATTCCTTTGAAATAGATTCTAACAAATCTGCAAATTTGTTTGCTACCCTTATTTCTGATTTAAGAAATCTTATTTTTCTAGAATTCTCATATAAATATTCTAAAGGATTTTCTTTATCTGCAAATAAATCTTTAACAACTTCAGTTGATGGCAATAAATCATAGAACATTTTAAAGGTCTCGTAATTATTACTTACTAAATCTTTGGAGTCTTCACTAGACACTTCCCAAATTTCCCATGTCTTATTTACATCAAAATCAATATCTTGAGCCATATCTAAGAAAGTAATTGACTCATCTTCAGATTCTAAATAAATGCCAGAAGTTTGAGGTCTTGACCCCAAATATACTTCCCAATGCTTAAAACTTCTTTCATTATCGGATTTTGGAATAATTCCTAAGTGCAATTTAAACTTTGACTTATTGTCTGAGGTTATTTGGATATCATTTTGATATACCAAACCATGCCACTCAATTGATCCACTTGATTCCAAAGATCTCGAATAATCATATACAATTTTATTATCATATTGTACTAACAATACCAATTCATAGTCAGTAAATTCCCTTGAATCAGAAAATTCATTTATAAGCTCGTCCCACTTATTTTCATTGATATAATAATTTAATTTAATATCATTCGGTTTTAAAAGTGTTTTTGAATTTGATCTTAAGACCAGTGCTTCATTTGAGTTGAAAATATTAGATTCAGCAGCACCCTCCTCATCATCTTCCAGCCACCCAATCACGCTCTCCGGATCATGTACCAAATCCCATTGGTGTTTGTAAAGGTCGGTGCCATCGGGGCGGTAGTCCATCAGGTTGTCTGTGCTATTTTTATTGGCTATAAAGCCTTCCTCGCTGAAGGTGTGTCTTAATCGGAAGGCTCCGTGTGCTAGTTCATGGGCTATGGTTTTGTTTATGTTACCCACATTGTTTTTGAAAATGTATCCAAACTGCCTTTTGAATGGCATGATACCTGCTTTATCAGAATAATCGCCTTCTATTACAAAAAGGTAATAAGCATCCTTATCAAAATTTTCCACACTACGCTTATAATCCCTATTGAACTGGCGCATATTCTGCGGAAAGCTTGCGAACATGCCACTTTCACCCTCATCTAAGGTCTTTAAATCTTCTTCCGAAACTCCAAAGGGTTCAGCACTCTTTACATCCCATGCTGCGACAGCAGGAGCATAAATTTTATTAAGTTTATCTTGCAGTAATGAAGGATTAGGCGCTGCTGCATCATTCACTGGTACTAGTATTATATTCTTTCTTATGGGTTCATATTGTTTTACTTTAAGCTTGCCAATCGGAACTTCCTCTTCTATAGTCTCTCCTTCTTCATTGGTTGATTCTTGCAGCACATAAGCGATTATTTCCTCCTCATCTAAAGCAGTTTGTATTATCACCTGCTTTTCATTGGCTGCCGACCCCGGTCCCGTACCCAAATTGCCTGCCATATTTTTAAACCTTATGGCTTCAGGAAATTCATCCTCGCTTATTTCTGTTGCCATGACAGCATCGGTAGTGCCCTTTTTCACTGACTTCCAGGCCAGCCAATAGTCTTCTCCATTGAGTTGTGTTTGTTCATAACTTCCTGCAAGTGCATCATGCTGCTTAAAATCAAATCCATATAATTGATCAGGATGAGACTTAAACTCTACCAAATAATCTATTTCAGCATCCTGCGGTAATGCCCCCGGATCAGATGGGTTTGGATTATGAGGCCCACTCACATTCCCTCCGTCATCCACCACCCAGACATTCCCTTCATCATCTTCTATTGCAATATCTCCATCTTCATTTTCATCTGCGGTCTCGGGGTCTATTTCTGTTTCATTACCCTCAGAGTCTATCACAGTGATGGTACCTGTATCATCATCTACTATTACATCGGCTATTTGACCTCCTATAGTGATGTCCGGTTCAGGAAGCTCGTCAAAGCTGTCTTCTTCTCCTTCTTCCTGATTGCCTGTTCCATCTTCGCTTAGGTCTGGTTCCTCTCGGTCCAATCCTATGATAAAAGGACCATTGGGGTTGTAGATGCTTTCGATATTACCCGCTATCAGTTGTTTGTCGGTATTGACCATGATATTGTTGAGGTTCGCCTCCACTCTGGCCCCATTGAACAAAGGCACTTCTATCAAGCCTCTTCCTGAATAAGTATCACCCATTTGGTTGAGCTGGGTGAGGATGACGGTAAAGCCTGCCGATGTGATGCGGTCGCCTATCTGCAGTTGCTCTATCGGATCTTGATTGGTAATCTCTGGTCGGTTGGGTTCTGCTCCACAATCGAAGTCTTGTATTTCCTGTTCGAGGGTTTTTAAGGTCAGTACATTTTCTGCTGCTCCATCTATGGCACCACAACTCGGAATAACTCTGATCTCATATTCAGTATCAGCCTGTAAATCATAGACTACCTGTGTTTCCAAGTTAGTACCGTAGTTGAACCAATTCTCTTCTCCTTTTTCCCTGATCTGGGCCACATAGCGGTTGTGGTTCCACTCGCCTTGCCAAGTAATACGGATTCTATCAGGACCCATGGCCTCTGCTCCAAGATTGGTGATGGGCTGACAAGCATCTCCATATTGAAAGGATTTCACCTCGCTTTTGCCTTGATTGTTGAATAGGTCCCTTCCG